>Ga0007809_10000160_pt1 | contig 27121 bp, 10 predicted proteins | sample CryBogCBE02Aug07_FD_60383 | JGI IMG/M metagenome (GOLD analysis project Ga0007809, IMG submission 60383) | Freshwater microbial communities from Crystal Bog, Wisconsin, USA - CBE02Aug07 | ecosystem: Environmental > Aquatic > Freshwater > Lake | place: Crystal Bog, Wisconsin, USA | collected...
AGTTACAATAGTCACAGGAATCTTCAAGTGCTTTGCAACACGGTCAGCCGCCATCACTGCCATATCAAAATAGATATGGTTTTCGTTATCAAACGCAGCAATAAGGCAACCAATATTAGAGTTGACGGGCATTACGAATCTTTGTAAACTCTTCGTATTCTGCGGCAAACTCGTTCATGACTTCCCACCAACGACGCTGACAAATTTCTAATAGTTCATACGCAATAACTTTAACTGGAACATCATATGCATCCATCATATAAATTTTTCCATCAAAATCTGGTGAAACATATGGACTTGGTATCCATGCATGTAAGAAAGCAATAAGTTCTTGGGTCACAATAAACATACCGCCATTATAATTCACGGTCATTCGTGATTCAATAGCAGTATTGATATTTTGTTTTGCCAGTTCACGGTCATACGCTACTCTGGCTGCATCACGCAATTCTTCTGTGTTCATAAGAGAATTATAACAGACTAGTTAAGTGTTGTCAAATAATATTAGGCTTGAGTATTAACCGTATTTGTAACAGTTGGGGTTCCCCAAGTATTAGTAATATAAGTTGTTTCTGGATAACCAATATTTATTGAGGCATTGGTTGAACCAGTATTTGTATAACCAAATGCATTGGTATCATTATCTGTAAATGTTAGGGTTGCAGTAATAGTTCCACTACCGTTATAACTAAATTTCAAATCAATAGAGTTAGCATTATAGTTAGCATTACCAGTACCAGTTTCTGTCATTGTGAAAAATGAGGTCGGTGTTGAAGTTAAGTTAAAGTATCCACTTCCACTCAAATAAGTTCCACGAGTATATGTTCCAACAGTTCCTTGATGTGAAAATGCTATTGCGAGCAATGTAGTGGCATTATAACCAGTATTAACAAAGCTATTCCAAGTTGCAGGTGTAATTGTATTGCCGTTTGAAACGACTTGAATATATCCGCCAGCATTGAAGAAATATCGTGCTTGTGCATCACTACCAAACGCAATAGTCCAAGTTTTTACACTACTTGTATGCCAAGAAGAACTATTACTTGTTGAAGCGTAATTTGTAACACTATTGGTATAAGTTGTAAAACGATTGTTTTGCAAACTTGTGATAGCAGTATCAACTGCACTCAAATATGTGATAATACTACCCGATGTTGGTTGTGCAGGAATACCAGTAGTATTGTTAAACTGATGTTGTTGCATGCTCTGCATACGAGCAATGAGTGTAGCCCAATCAGTTGCAGGAACAATAGAGCCAGCAGAATTAGTAGCGACAGTTGTGGATTGTCCATAACCATAGTTACCAGAACCCGTTCCCCACAACTGATTAACACTCGCTACACGAGTATTAAAGTCACTTGCTTGAATTAGTCCACCACTTGCATAAGTCATTGTTTAGTTCCCACACTTCTATTTATTTAACGCCGACAGCAACTTCAATAATTTGAATACTGCTATCTGCAATGTCAGCCATTGCCTTACCAAGAATACAACCATGAACAAACAGGGATGGGTCTAACTTTTGACCAACGCCTACCTCATCGCTTGTTACAACACAATCACCTTTGGCAATCGGTCCACGTACTTGAACACCAACACGACCAATTACTGCATATGTTTCACAGGAAAAATAACCAAAGTTAGTTAGTACAAGTTCTGGATCACCTGTTTGATCAATTGCGACGCCAGCAACTCGTGGATCATGTGATTGCGTGCTTAGTTCAATATCACGGTCGCCACCAAATACCACAATGCTGTTTTGTGGAATTTCTGTGCCATCTTCTTTATAAAATGATACTGCTACTACTGACACAACTAATTCCTTATCTAATACCGATTACTACTTCTACTAACTTAATGCTATCATCATCAATACTATCAAGTGTTTTTCCAACAATGCAACCAGGCGTATACTTAAACATATCTAGTTTTTCACCAACACCAGCAATATCGCTGCTAACAATACAATCACCTTTATTCACTGGACCTTTAACACGAACAGGTACACGACCAGTTAAAGCAATAGCACTTCCAATATCACTTATTGTGCTATTCATAAGATAAGCAGGATTTTTAGACATAACACCAATTACACGAGAATCATGTGATCTAGTAGAAACGGTTACTTCTTCACTTCCGCCAATTACCATAATATCATTAGGACCAGCAATTGTATCTGAAATATAATTTTCAGCCAAGTCAGCATATTTTGCAGTAGTAGATACACCACTAAAGGTCGTACCAACAAAATTTGCAGCATAGATATTATTAAAATATTGACTACTAGTGCCGCCAATATTAATGCTTGCGTTGCTGCTTGGAACAATTGCTCCGCTTACTGTTAAACTTGTTAACGTACCAACACTTGTAATATATGGTTGAGCATTTGTTAAAATTTGTCCAGTTACAGGTGGTGCACCTGTAAAAATATTTGTACTAACATTATAACCAGGTTGAACGGTTGTAAATCCACTTATATTTGTAACAGGAGTAAAAGTAGCACTTCCGCTCAAAATACCTATAATAGTATTACCAATATAAAAAGCAAGAACTGTTGGCGAACCACCACCAACCGCTGGTATGCTTAATGCAGACGCTGTGGTTTTTTGTTGTGATGCAGTATATGTAGGACCAACTATAACCCATGCACTGCCAGTATAAACATTTATTTGCTGATTTGTTGTATCATACCACAAATCACCCTGTATTCCATTAGTAGGCGCAGTAGTTGAACTTGTAATACTGCCAATACTTCGCCAAGCAGCACCATTATAAATTTGTAGCAAACTTGTTCCATAATTGTACCACAACTGTCCAGTAACAGGATTAGTTGGTGCCCCAGAACCTGCAAAATTTTGCAAAAGATTAACTAAATCTTGTTGTAATAATTGACCATAGTTTGGATAATTTTTACCAACCAAGGTTAAACTGGTGCTATTATCAGATACGCCCTGTTGAATGTTTATAGGAGCAGCTTGGTTTGCAACTGTAATTGTATAAGTCATGTTATCACCACATTAATAAAAGTATTTATCAAACCAAACTTATATTATGATTGCTTCAATCAGACCTATGCCGCTATCACTGTAATCTTCTAATGCAATACCAAACATCCACTGGGAATCATCAGTTTGAGCGACAGCAAGACCATGTGCTGTTCCAATAAGTGATTGTCCTTTTGTAACTGGACCAACAACTTTAACAGGAACACGTCCCTTAAGTGCCACATAAACGCCACCATCAAGGTCGCTGTTCATTTTGTAAGCAGGATAAGCAGATATAACACCAATTGCACGAACTTTTGCACCACTGTGTTTAGTAATTTCTGCTGCACCACCAACCATCATAACAGTGCCAACATCATAATCAGCATCAGGTAAATATTTTTCTGCTAAGTCGGCATATTTTGCGGTAGTACTAGTTCCAAGAAAGTTTACTGCATATACGTTATTCCAATACCCAGAACCTGTGCTGCCAAGATTTAGGCTTGCATTTGCACTTGGCACAACACTTACTGCCACAGCACCAAGATAACTTGCAACATTAGAATTGCCATAATTTGAACTTACAAACGGTGTGCCATTTGCAAAATAGTATGCACTGCTATATGTTGCAGTATTTGCTATGTGGTTTGCGCCATAAACGTTTGCAGTTTGTGCTGTAATATTACCACTGCTTGAAATCGATGACAAAGTTCCAACGCTTGTAATATATGGTTGTGCATTTGTCGCAATAACACCATAATGTGAGCTACCAACATTACCAACTACATTAGCGTTGATAGTAGGTGAAGCAATAGTACCTTGTGAATTAATAGTACTCGTAGTTGTTATTGTAGTAAATGCACCACTATTTGGTGTATTAGCACCAATTGCGCCAGTAAGATAACCACTTACTTGCCCACCGTTACTTGCCGTGAGGCTACTAAATGCAACTGCACCATTAACTGTCAAACTGCCTAATGCACCATAAACTGTGCGCCAAGTAGTTCCATCATAAACATTGAGATATTTGAATGTGTTATCCCACCATAGCTGACCTTGTACAGGATTTGGTGGATAGTTGCCAGCACTATTACTAAAATTTTCTAGAAGATAAACAAAATTTTCATTTAAAGCGGTGCCATAATTAGTTAATGCATGACCTATAAGTGTCAAACTTGTTGCACTTGAATTAGCAGTTCCATCTGCAACTGTTGCTAACGAAGAACCGTTATAGTGATTTATTATATATGCCGTCATTGCATTTGAATCCCACTAACTATTTATGGGTTTAACCAACTAAACGAATACCCATATTACAGTTTTGATTGCTTATCTGACCACCAGTGTCTGTTGCAAATACTAATTGCAGATAATCACCAGCATTGCAGCTTATGTATCCACTTGCATGAAGTGGAATAACTGTATTATCGCTTGTTCCACTAACAGTATTAGCATTTACTGATTTACAATTTATACCGCTATCGCTTTGATTTTTGTTCCACGTCAACAAATGTGTTATATTTGCATAGGCTGAGTTTGGATTGCCAAGTGCTATAACACTACCAGTAACATGATATATACCACTTACAGGACATGTAAACACACCAGTTGTAGTATTCATATAACCACCAATATTACAAAGGGTATTTGTAGGAATAAATGGATTTGGTGTTGTTAAACCACTTCCAACAAAATTTCCACCTGTTAAACCTGTTCCGCTGTAGACAGGATTATATGGTGTATTAACTCTACCATAAGCGTCTACAATCAATAAATTATTACCACCTATTTGAACTATAAAACTATTAGTGCCACTTACACGATTTAAACCATCATTTGATGTAAGTGGACCGATTGTAATCCACTTTAAATCATCATACATTTTTAGCTGTTGGTTTACTCCATCCCACCACAAATCATAAATTTGTGGACTTGATGGTGTTGTATCACTAAAAATAATATTTGGCAAGTTTTGCCAATAATTTGAATTGGTTCCACCTCGATAAAATTTCAATGCATTATTAGCACTATCATACCATATTTGTCCAACAAGCGGAGAATTAGGTGCAGTTGGATTAGAAAAATTTTCAAGCATTTGTACCAAATTTGTATTAAGCAACTGCCCATATGTTGGAAAATTTTTTCCTATAAGTGTAATACTGCTTGCGCTAGTATTAACTGTACCATCTGCAATAGTTGCTAGTGCCGCTCCATCAGTAAGATTTATATAAAATGTCATCGGTTACGCCTGTGAAGTTAAATTGGTTAAGGTTTGAATACGAACAGTATAATCAATTTGAATTAAACGGTTTAGACTTTTTTGAATTGGGTGAAAAATAACATGCGTAATTAAATTACCAGCATCAACTGTGTTACCATTCCAAACTTTAAGACCAAGTTCGTCAAAAACAAAAGTATCATTAAAATTAGTTGTATTATCAAAAGCTTGTTGTCCACTAGGTTCGCCATAATCTAGTGTACATGTTACAAAAATATCACTATAAACAGTTCCAGTAGTATGGCGAATCTGTATATTATTTCTAGTAGGGTCTAAATTATAAACACTGTTTGGATCAACTACCTTATAATAAGTTTGATTATACAGGGCACTATTGCTGCCGCTTGTATTTGTTGGAAGATATGTAATAACACCAGTTGGGTCTACACTGGTTCCGCCATTGCCAAACGCCATTTCACTAATCCAACCCTGTCCGCCATTACTCATTGCATTAGCTATTGCTAATGAAAAATTTTCATAATGAATTGCATTACGTTTATTAAGTAATACTTCTCCAGTATTTGGATCATGTATTTTAATATGTCCCTGCAATAATAAACCGCTAGTTTCATTTGGTTTGTTCATTTTTTTGTTTCCATTAGATTCATTTGTATTTATTGGTTTTTTATCCGCAGTTTTATTCATTATAGTTCTCTTATAAATTGTGCATAACTTGTTTGACTAGTTTGTAAACTTTCACCGACACCCGTGAATGAAACACCTTGATAAAAACTTTGACCTGGGTTAAGCAGAATATTTTTACCAGCATTATTAGTTATATATGTTGGACCTTGGTTGAAATTATTAACTGCGGTCCAGTATGCAGCATTAGTTGGAATATTTCCTACAGTTTGAGCAGTAGCTTGATATATTACTCCATTATACGATACAACAGAATTTCTTGGGTATGTTGTTACTTGTGAAAAACTTTTAACATTTGTATAATCTGGTATTGTAATGAGCACATCACGGCTATTTGGTATTTCCAAAGATGAGCTACCATCAATTATTTGTGTTCCTGAAGAATGTACTTGTGGTGCACCTGTGCCCGCAGTTCCACGTCGCAATTGCCCAAGACGATTATTAACAACATCTTTGATGCCATATATTATTCGCTCGCCATTAATAAAAACAACACCAGCTAAGTTATGTATTGGATCGGGGCTACTTAAATTAGCCACAGTTTCACAATAAATCCATTCATCAGCTAAATTTAAATCAGTTGCCAAGAATGTAGATTTACTAGGGCGAACAGCATAATATCTAGTATTATTTTGTAAATCTTTAAAGATTCTATACTCAATTGCTTCTTCACGTATCACATTATTCCAAATACGAACGCAGAACACATCACTCGCACTTACATTTAAGCTCGCACTTAATTGAATAGTTGTTGGATTTATTAAAATAAAGTCAACATATGGAATAAGTGGTGTGCCGCCAGTTGCTCCAGTAATTTTACGTGTAATATATATTTGATTTATATTATATACTGGTGCTGGTATAACATAGTAAGTTCCAAATGGCAAATAAGAATTTAACTCATTATCAAATCCATACAAGTCAAAGCCAAAAGTATCTATACCATCATCAATTGCAGCAGATGAAGATGTACTACCGCTAAACAATTTTACATACATAGTTGTAGCGTCATGATTGCCTTGTGTCATAACTGTTAATCTTGAATTATTTGGTATAATTAGATTTGGATTTAACCATAATTTATTTTTGTCATAAATTTTGAAATCGCTTTGACTACTATCACTAATGATAATTTTGCTTCCAATAATTGGTGCGGTTGTAAATTGAATAACTGGCATTGCAACATTTGTTGGATCATGATAAACAGTATAATCAACCCCACGATTGGCAATAACACCATTAACCGTAACTATAATTTCACCATCTGTAATTCCTGCAATATTTTCAACCCACGCGCTTGTCAAACTAAAATTAGTAGTCAGCCCATCAGCAGTATAGTAACTTTGTTGTGGCGGCAATAGGTCACTGCCGTTTAAACGCACCATTGACCACATGCTGTAAGGTTGTAGATATTCCTCTGGGTTAGAAAGTGTAAAATTATAACCATTGGGATAAGAAGGATTAGTAATAACAAACGTTTGTTCAAATATTTCGCTGTAAGCACGAGTTCCTAAAGAAACACCATACAAATGAACTTGAATGTAACTACCTGCTACAGGTGCTGTAGCAAATCTTACTACCAGAGTATTGATACCATTTATCAGACTATTCACTAATGTCCAATTACTTACTGCTTGACCATTAACTTTGACATATGCTTGTTGCACTGTAGTAATAACATTATCAGGTATAGCAAAATCAGTAGTTACTCCATTTGCAACATACTCTTGATCAAACAGCGGATTAATACCGTTACTACCAATCATTAATACATACCAGAATGTACCACGAGTTGGCGTATAATTAAGATTTACAGTAAATTGCTGCCAATTAACTGTATAATCAACGCCTTCAGCTATAGTTCCAAGAGATTTATCTACAATTAATAGTTTTTCAATACCACCTACTGGCAAAGAAACACCAGTAATACTTGGATCAAAACTAAAATATTTTTGACCTTGATATGTTGATATTATAGTTTTTATATCTGCGTTGCCGCCTTGAACTGGTAGAGTGCGAACTTTAATGTTGAGTGTATCAAATGTGCTTGCTGGAATCAATTCTTCAGGAGCATTGCTACTATAAGTGTCAATGAAACCACCACCTAACACCACAATATCTTCTGTTCGTAATCCTAGTCCAGTATCTTTAAATGAACTTTGAATAATTGTGTCTTCGGTTTGATCACCATATATATCGATTACGTTTTCTATATTTTTTGTAACATAATCATAAGTCAAAGTGTCATAATTATTGATATCATAATTTGGTAGTGTTTTAAAATTTGGTCCTTTAATTTTATTTCCACCGTACTCTATTCCTAACATTAATTGAGCTAGGTCACGACCAGCCATACCTGAAAGGGGAGAATAGTATGCCCATATACGATCAGCAGCATTATCTAAAAATAAACCATTATACGGAGTTAAGTTATTAGTATCAAAGAGTAAGCCACTTGTAAAATTGTTTGCTGCAAGATAAGCACTATTTTGATAAACAACTATATCAAATTGTGGATAACTGGTTTCTGGATACCATATTTTGACACGTAGCAATAAAAATTTAGTAATATCAAAAGTATTAGTGCTTGTGTGCGCAACAATTACACGATATGGTTCACTATTATAAACTACTACAGTATCAATAGCATAGTTAGTATTTTTTTGCCAATCTTGAATATTGTTGAAATAAGTGTAACGATCAAATTTAATATATGTATCAAGATTACGCACAACACCGTTGTTGAAAATAGCAACAGCAGTTGCGCCGCTGCCTGGTCCAATTACTTTTACTTTTGCATATGTAAAATCGCTTGTGCTACTAGTTACAGTGATAGTATATATAGTGCCATTTAAGATATGCGGCACTGCGGTTGCACTTTTACCATCACCTTCAATAAGAACAGTAGTAGTACCATCATACCCACTGCCACCGTTGCCAACATCAATGCGTACAATTTGATACCCATGGTTTGCAACCCAAGGTTGATATACTGAGGTATTTGCAAGAACGCCAGAATCCAAAATATTGCTTTGTTGCGGACTGCGATATTGTTTAATACTAGCATTATAATAGGGTTGTAAGTCAAAGTCTGTTGTATTTGTTTGTACAATATCTAAATTATTATTATTATCATATTTTGCAATATATTGTTTTAATTTAGTATGATATGGTTTAACTTCTGCAAAAAAATCTGTTACAATATTTTCTGGTTGTGGAAGATATACTGGCAATTGATCAAGTCCGCGAACTCGATTGTATATGTCAATAAATGAAGTTTTCATTAACCAATCTGTAGAAATATTTTGTTGCACAATAGTATCAAGCATAAGTGAAATTATCGATTTAAAACTTGTACGATATTCATTGTTTAAAAGATAATCACGAATTATATCAAATATTTTTGAAAATTCTAGGTTACTGTCTGTATCAAATCCTACAGTTTCAAAACTATTAGTTTGGAATCCTTGTTTTGCAGATTGCAAATCATAAAGATTACTATTAAACTGTATTGTTGCATTTTGTTGTGCAAGCAATTCTAAACTGTTGGTTGTTACAACAACAAGTTTCCACCCACCGCTATTACTATTTTTGATATAAATTATATCATTAACATTTAATTTTAGCGTACTGATTTCACTTTCCTTATCGACAGTACTAGTTATTGGTGTTTGGGCATTATAAGCTGAACTATACCAATCGCTATAACTCCAATAATTGTTTAAATTATAGGATTGAACTTGGATAGTTTCCCAAATTCTTGTATTTGGAAAAGTAACATTAAGTTTGTATAGACTCCAACCACCATTCCAAGATGAACTATCGCTTTCTACTAGAACTAAATCACCGTTATTATATGCATTTTTATCTAGATATCCCAATTCTGTTAAATTTTGAACTTTAATTTTATAAGAATCTGAATTTGGTAGCGGATCACGGGCGTTAAGTTTTAATATAGTTTCAGGGCGAGTTAATGCCATAGGATAAGTTGCGCATATTTTATTAACTTGTTCTATGTAAAGTTTACGTGCAGTATAATGCCCAACAAAAAGACTTTGGCGTGGACGAATGTCTAAACCGTATTTTTGTTTTTCTGGAAGTTTTGGGTCTGGAACAATTCTACCGCTGCTATCCTGTCCTGTCAAACTATCATTTAATTTGTTGATAAATTCAGTAGCAACACCAAATTCTGTACCATCATCGAACATGGTCCATTCACTGTGTATAAGTTGTGGTTTTAAGGTATTTTTATATTCAATTACTAAATTTGTATTATCACTGACTAAATTTTGCGCATTATACAACGCTACTGCACTTGGGCTGATAACGGCTGCAAACGGTTGATTACTAGAACGAGGATTTGCAATACTATTTTGAATTTCTAATGCACTTGGTCTAATATTATTAATATCTGGTAAAGTTGAATTTTTAACCCAGAAATAATATTTGGTTACCGCTACACCACTTACTGGATCAACTACTACACGAGTACTATAAACATCGTTAACAGTATAAAGAGGACCACTTAAACGATGTCTTTTTGCATATTCTTTAGGCAATAGATCGCTTTCTACCCATTCGTAAACATTAACAATGCTTTCTGGAAAAGCCAATCCCCAATAATTAAATTTATTCAGAGTTGTGCCTTGACGATTATCATAATACTTTATAGAATTGGTATCCCACCATAACTTGCCCACATGCTCCGAACCCCAATTATTTTTAGTATCAAAAGAAAAACTTATAGTACTTGGAACATTGCTATACACTGCTGGATCATAGTTAATTACATAATCAATATACTTTTCACTACTTTCTGGTAACTGATTATATGCTAAATCAACTACTGGCAGATCAGCTATAAGCTGTTGTGTAGTATCATTATAGATATAAATTCTATCAATCATACGACTATCATATTCTGCGCCTTGATTTCGAATAGTGTTCCAAATACGATTTTTGTACTGGTTATAATAAACATACATTGAACCAGTTGGGTTGTTTAACACATGTGCATGTGGTGCTCCCACAAGTATAAAATTATCACTTATGTCAATAGCAGTAGAATATGCATCAAGACTGTTTGCAGAATTGTTCATTAACATTCTGCCATAGGCAAACAACCCCTGATTAGTAGCAGTTTCAGTTTGACTTGGCTGATACTCAAATACGTGTGCTGCGCCGCTTCGATAAATGATACTGTAAAATTGTATAGTTTTCTGATCAAATGTAGTATTTCCACCATCAAACATAGTTACTATTTTAGAATTACCGATAGTTGCCCCAACTACAAGAGTATTATTATCTGGGCTAATTGCAATATGGTCACCAAAATTTTGTGTATCTTGTAACATTGGGCTGTATAGTTTTTGTGATAATTGCCAAGAAATTATTCCCATTGCAGCCAGTGGGTCACCATATTCGTTGCGCAATCTTAACTTATTATAATCAACAAGAATATCACTATTAATTTGGACTGTGCCAGTAGCAGTAAGATTTGCATTCACGCCTGGAATTGCTGCAGAATTTATATCACGAACACATTGTGCAGCATTGCCACCAGTGAATGTAACTAGCCAATCATTAATGCGAAGTTTTGTACCACTAGGCATGTTAACATTTACAATAGTTCCAGTTGCAACACCATATTTGCGTGGAATATTAACAAAATGATAGACTGCTCCATTTTGGCTACTACTCGTATTAACACCAGTAGCACCAACATAGATATCACAATCATTCTTATTAATTTTTACACTTTGTCCAAATTTTGCATTATTTTGACCAGTATCCATTGTAGCTATCTTAGTAACAACAAACTGATTAGTTGATACTGCTACTATGGAGCCACTACTTGGTAAACTAGTTACTGTAACGTTATTATTAGAATAATCAAATGTGGCTGAAGCAGACACACCATCTATGGTGACACTAGGATAGGTTATAAGATTTGGCGTAGTTATTGTAGTGCTATTTGCAAATGCATTACTTAAGTTAAATGTAGCAACACTGCCATTTGCAATGAAATTTTCAACAGTGCGTTCAAAAACATAAGCTTTACCTGCACCAGTATAACTATTTACAAGCGTAGCACTGCTACTTGGTGCACCAACAATAACTTGACGACCATCATCAGTGCAATGTACTGTAGTTCCAAAACCGATTGATTCTGGATCATCGGTAATTATCTGATTAATTTCTTTATAGTAATTTTCATAGGATATGTAAATGTTTACACCATTTGCAGGCGCAACTGCAAATGTGATACTATCTTGACCTGGTGTTCTTATATAATCAAGGTCTGGGATTTGTAATATGCCACCTGCAAAAACTTTAATATCTCTGCTACCAAGATTTTTTCCTAATGCAGTTGATGGATAATAAAAAGTTGTAGTTAAACCATCGCCGCTTCTTTTGCTATTGCTGCCATTTACTGTTTGGTATTGATAGACAAAAACTTTACCTACGGTTGGTTCACCAACAAACATCCATTTACTATCATTGCTTAGCGCAACACCTCTACCAAATTGACTGTTTGGAGCAATGTTAGAGTATATTCCTATCTTTTGGTTAGCGGAAATCGTTGCATTATTAGTTAAACCAATAGTATTGTATGGCGAACCTCTGACTATACTAGTAATAACAGTGCCATTTGGAATAACACTTCCTATGATAGGGTTGCCAACAGAAACATTAGCAAGATTTTGAATTCCACTTGATATAAAATATGCATTTACATTGGGAGTTATTGCTGTCACTGCTTGCGCAATATAACTGTTTGAGGTAACAAAAGTTAATATAGCATTATTGCCAGTAAGTACTTTATTTGAAAGAGTAAGAACATGGAATCCGCCAACATTTGGAATTATAATATCGCTGTTAATTTGTGAAATATAAGTTCCTGATGGTATCAAATTTCCTAAAACAGGCATAGTATTTGCTGTAATACCACTTATACTTTGTGTATTACTAATATAGATATTTGCATTACTGCTTGTTAAATTTGCATAAAGTGTTTTATAGATACCGGCGTTACTAGTAAGAATAGTTGCAGTTTGATAATAATCAATCGGCGCACTATTAGACATTGCAATATAGCTTGGTGTAGCATTAGTAAGATTTGCAATTTTTGTACCGCTTGGAATTCCATTACCGCCAACGCTCATGCCTACTGCAAAATTAGAAAGATTATAACCGCCTTGCGTAGCAGCATTTGCAGTTGCATTTTGTATTGTAGTATTGCCAATTAGAATAAAAGAATTGCTTGTTGCAACAGGACCACTAATAATATATAAATTATCATAGTGAACAGCTTGATTTAATGTAACCGAATCACTAACAACATTTGCTAGATACACTGTTCCTTTTGAAAAAGACGGAGCCGAAATAGCTGCAATACCGCTGCTATTAATATCAACATTTGAACCAAAACTAACTGCACGACTATCTGGGGACAGAATTCCATATTCTTGCCAAATATTATCGTTAGATTTTCCATAAACAAATGCTTGACCGGTTGTGTTTTTCCCGCTTGCACCAACTATGGCAAAGCCCTGTGTGCTGTTTATTTTAATACTACTACCAAAATAATCACTTGGGTTGGTAAAAACTGGACTACGATATCCATCATATGCCCAACTATCTGTATTTTGTTTTACTTCCCAACCAGTTGGACCATTGTCAATATAAACAATTTCACCTAAATCCCAACCACGAACAGGTGTAAACTTAGTCCAATCTGTAATTGTACTATAACGAACATTAGTTAGCTTAAAGAGCGTTGCGCGTAAACTTCCGCTAGCAACCGTAATGTTATTAAGAATTTTTACAGTAAATGTATTGCCCGATGCGCTGCTTATGCGATAAAAACCACTTAAATCAAGAACACCAGTAGAACTACTTGCATTTACAATTGTGCCATTCTTAATCATAATATAATCATACTTGACTAGATTATGTGCTGTATTTGTAGTAAAAGTTAATTCACTTGGAGATGTTTGGTTAACATTTGTTAAGTAAACTGCTCCTGTTCTGCTTAAGCGATATACTCCCCATTGATTGGCGGTATCTGCGGCAATCCATATTTTACTTGCTTCACCTAATACTGGGTTTAAACCACTAATGTTATAAATTTTATTAATATCATACACACTAGCATTAGCATCTAATGGGCTTACTGGACCAGCATATGGAATTATTTGTTTAGAAATTTCAGTTTGTGCAAATGGTGTGGTTGTATAACTCTGTGGAATTTGCGGAGTCAAAAGCAAATCACTTGGCTTAATTGAGTTATATTCAGTATTACGAGAATCATTTTGATTAATAAATTCAAACAAATACTGACCATTTATTGTATTTGAATTGCCAATATTAAACTCAATTTTGCTAATATTATTTGTGCCACCATAATTGCCAAGTTTAATTGCCCATTGTTCTACAAGAGTAATGTCACTATCAAGATTAGTCTGATTATTGCGCAAGAAAGCATTGATAACCGCTTGAGAACCTTTTTGGTTTATCATGCCCAAATAAAATTTATACTGAGTGGTTAAATCTGAGCCAAGGTCCGTAAAATATTGACGTTGTTGGAAACCAGTTGCATGTTTACCTAGTAAATCTGCTGCACTGTTAAGATCAGCATTATCTGGATCATAAAAATTAGTAAATTGGGCAGCACCACTTGCCATATTTGGAATAAGTTGTTTGTTTAGCAAAGTGCCATTAATTAGATACCAATCACTGGCAACAAAATTTGCCGTACCTGGTATAAAATTTTGTGCAGCATAATATTGTGTTTTGAATAGTACAATATCGCCTTTATAGTAATCAGTAAATGTTTGCCAATTTGGAATTTCGCTTACATTTACAAAGAAACCAGGCGCATATAAACTACCATTCCAACCTTGTGTTTTAATTCCATCTAGTCGTAAACGAAATTGGCGACTGCCAACTTGTTCATCATATAAGATGTCATTGAACACAGTTTGATTATCAAATATAATGGCATGCTCATATTGTACAATAGAAATATCTAATAAGTGAATTCCTTTGCGTGTATTTTTTAAATCAATAACAAAACTATTATCTTCACGATATACACGATAATCTTTGCCAGAAAGAGTTGTTCCATCACTATCTACAACTTTAGTATAATTGTTTGTATTTGTTATCTTATCAACAACACCAAATGGACTAGAAAATTTGATACTTGTACCGGCAGGCGTTAACCCAATGACTGTATTGTCTCCCCAATTTTGCTGGTCCCAGAATAAAAATTCTTTTGCAGCAAGAGTCCAATCAGCTACAGTTTGAGTATTTGGAACATTGTCTGTAAAGACAAAGCCTTGATTTACAAGATGACGCCCGTAACTTACTAGAAAATCAACTGTTTGTTGAGCCGTTGCAAAAAATGTACCATATGGATACGTAACAATATTATTACTGCTATCTTCATAAATTACTGCACTGCTATTGCCAACACGAATAGTAAAGTTATTGCTGCTTACTCGGCTAGGTACGGTAAGAAAATATGGTCGTAGCTTATCAAATCCACTTACTTGGTATCCACCTGTTACTTTTTGCACTACAACTGCGCTGTATATTGCACGAGAAACAGGTGCACCTTTAGTAACTTTAACTTTATAATTTTCGCTTGGAATTAAAATACTTACATTTTTACTTTGTGGGCTTACTTGATCTGCAGTTATGGTTAAGTAACTTTGATCAGTAAAGCCAGCAATTTTATAAACAAGATTAAATGTACTGTTATTTGCTACATCAATCCAATTTATTGTAGGATCAAGATTATTACTTAAAAGATAATCACGAATCCAAACATTTATGCCCGGTATATACTGGTTTGGTCCGCTTACACTATAATCAAATATACGACTATTACTATTAATATTAATAATTTGATTTAATTTTGAGTTGAACTGAATATCACGTGTATTATATTTTAGTGCACAATATTGCGCTGGTCTTGCTAAGAACCAAGCAAGTTGAATCGCAAAAGGATATGCACTGCTACGACGCCATGCAGTTTCTTGTGGACTTTGATCTCCTATAGTCCAAGCATTTCCGCCAGTATTAGCGTCATATGTGGCAATAACCGATTCTAGAGGAGGTAATAGATTGCCATGGCTATCAACTGGGATTATTTTACTTAAACCAGGTCTGCTGTAACTTGTGTTAATATAGGTTGCATTTGGATTACCATTATAGATTAACCCAAGTTCTAAATCGCCCCATAGTAATTTGTTTTCGCTGCTATATGGCGCTGGTCCATAACGAACTTGCCACCAACTTGGTTTTTGTACAAATCCTAACATTTCCCAAGGATGGGTATGTGGACGATCTGTGTCATAAAAATATTTGTATATACCACGCCAATAACCTGGAACATTATTTCCAAACAAACGATCTATGCCAGTGGCATAATTGAAACTAAAAAAATCACCAGTAAGAGTATCGTTTTTAAAAATATCTACATTGTTTTGATTTGCCCAAGTAAGATAACTGCCACTTAGCAACTGAGTCCATTCAGCAAAACTATAATCAGTTGATCTAAATGCACCTGGTTCTACACTGCTTAAATCATAATCACTGTTATTAGCATAAGTTACAGCGATATTATTATAAACACGTTTTTCAAATTCAAGTAAAATATAATCACGGTAGTCGCCCCAAGAGACAGTATAACTGCCATCATGACCAATAATCACTGTTTGTGGAGTAAGATAGGTATTGTCTTCAACAATCTCAGGTTTAAACGCTGGATAAAGACCAAGTTTTGTTGGAGTTGCTGGTACATTGCAACCAGTCGTGTCACTATATTCATAAACTGTAATTGTGTCAAGTCTTGATAGTGCAAGACTGCTAGAAAGAGTGATAGAAAGATCATTCAAAGTATAGTCTATACCATTAAGCAATAGTGTATTATTAAGATAAACAAGAACTGCTTTATAATTTTTTGACTTATTTGTATAGTTGTTTACTAGGTTATATGAACGATAGTTGGTATTTTGAACAATATATTCATTAACAATATAATTATTTCCACCAGCAATCATATCAGTATACGCAAAATTTTTGTTATAATTTGCAGCTTGAGCAAATTGCAATAGTATACTATCAACGCAAGCACGGTAATTATGTGGATCACTAAATTCTAAATTGTTAATAAAATCTAGCAACTGAGATTTGAAATTTTGATAAGAATTACTGGCATGGGTAATAGTAAGAAATGGATCAACATCGCTATTTGATAACATAAGTGCCGCTGGTCGCAAACTTGCGCTATGTTGTAATAACTTACCACCTATATCGCTATAATTTAAATCACGGAAATTATTAATACCAGCGGGATTGCCAATCAACCCAACAGTATTATTGCCAATTTCAATTAAATGGTTACGAATTTGACCTAATGTAATTGTGCTAAATTCTGTATTTTCGCTGTTATTAACTAAATTTTTTGGCATAGTATAGGTTTGACCATATACACTGCTTGTTCCATTTATTTTAACAAATAATCTATCACCACTTTGTAAATCATTATTAAATTTGATTACGCTAGTAGTTGAACTTGTTTGCAATTGGAAATTATTAGATGTTTGTAATACTCCATTTACATACACAAATAAGTTATTTTCATAATAACTGTTTGTATAAACTACGCCTAAATCAAAATTATTATTTTTGATATCGGTTGCAGTAAATGTTTTTGTAATAAATTGTTTACTTTTATCTGAAACCGCTGCCCAACCATTAGCAAAGTTGTAATTTTGCCAACCAACTATGATTGCAGCAAAACCATGATTAACAGACAATTGTGTGTCAACATTATTCAAATTATAATTAAAAGTATCTGTAATATAATAATTATCAAATACTATATCGCCAATGTTACCAATATTTTGATAAACTAAAGGAAAACCAAGTTCTTTATCTGCTGCTGTTGATGTTGAGCCTACTGCATAACCAAATAAACGACTGCCAGCAAAGTTGCTACTTGGATAAACATCTTTGTCAGCTAAACTATAGCCATTAATATCAACAAGATCAAATAGCGGAAATTGTGGGCGACTGTTACGAACTTGTGCTAAATTCCACGTGTTGTTACTATAATAAAATACATTTCCCTGATTGATATCGCCTTCCATAGCAACAATATTATCGCCATCATTAATTGTCTGAACAGGAATCAAATGAATTTGAGTTGCACTGTTATCAAAATTAATTGTAGTATTAACTGCAATATCACTTGTTAAATTATTACTAATATAAACAATATTATTTGTAGTATCAATGCTCTTAATAGTTGTATGCGGAGGTATTGCATTTGTATAAATTGCCCAATAATCGGTGTTTAATGGCAGTATGCCATATGAATTTTGTGTGGCAATAAATGTAGTGCCATTATAGTGAACAATTTGACCAGTGGTATAAGATGTAATATCACTATAAAGTGCACCAAAGCTTACTAGCTGACCTATCGCTAGGTTACCGATATCACAATATAACTTATTTGTGCCCACTGCGCTGAAAGCATAGGTATTTTTATTTGAGTAGTTAGGTGTTACTCCGCTGCGAATATAATTAAGCTGAACTTGGTAAATCGTGCGACGAATAGTTGGATCATTTTCATTTACAAACAAAACTGTAGTGCCATCAAGTAGCTGAATACCATCACTATTATAAACACCGTTTGTTTTTAATGAATAACTGTTTTGCCCTTCTACTTGCTCAAATGCATTTGTTGTAATGCTGTCAATACATGTTACACTGCCTGCATAATTTGTGCCATAGTTCCATAATTTTAAATCAGGTTGAAATTCTACAATTGGGCGTTGAGCTTGTTGATTAGCATCAAATACAAATGTTTGATTAGTGTAATTTGCTGCAGCTTGTAATGTATCACGGTGGAACCAACGATTGTTTCTGGTCCAACCATTTCCATCTACACTGGCACGATTGATAGTGATATAATCTTTTTCTTCAGGGCTATTAGTAGTTCCATCAAATCCACCAATGCCATATGGTCTATCTTCGCCAAAAAAATCACCTGAATTAGTATTGATAACTTCGGGCGTTACTAAACCATTATAATCTATAAGTTTAATAGATGTACCTACGCCTTCAATGACATATGTGTTATCTTTGTAACTTGTTGGAGTGACAAGACCAGTAAATTGAATCTTTAAACCATTTGTAAACTGCACACCGTTTGGGCTTGTATAAACACTGCGACCTATAATATCATCTACATTTAATATACTTGAAGGATCAGCATCAACTAAACGTATTTCTCCATAGATAAGTGGATCATCTGCGTCTACGTAATATAGAATGTTTTTTGATGCACTAAGGGTTGGAAATTTTGTAATATTAGATGCATTGTCTTTGAAACTATACACGTGACCATAGGTGTCACCCTGTCCTACAAGCGTTTTATATCCGGCCGCCCAATCAGTTACATACACCAAATTCATATTTCTATAATTTGGATTTGCAACGCTTTGATAGAAATTTATAATATTTGATCCAACAGTAGGAATAGTTTGATCTAGTGTTACAATATTTCCATAAGATATATTATCAAATACTGCTCCATCCCATGGAGATGCATCTGCATCATATCCTGTATCGCTAGTACTTGCCGAAACCGTAGTGCCAACCAATATTCCAGTTCCGATAGCTGCTTGTGTTACTAATATTTTAGAAATTGCAGCAGAATCTGAGATGTAAAAAAGATTTGTAGGAGATGTTACATTAGTATTATAAGTTACGACAGCATCATTAGATGAAGCTGAAGTTGTAGCGTTACTTAAGGTAACAATTCTACCAGAAATATTAGTTATAGTTGTACCTTTTGGTATTCCAAATCCTGTAATTAACTGTCCAACTCCAACATTAGCTACGCTAGCAAGTTCTGCAGAATTAGAACCACTTGTATAAAATGCAGTAGTTGTACCGCCTAATGAAAGAGCAGTAGCTGTGGTAGATACTACGCTATCTACAGAATAAACTCCAACAGTAATATTATTACTTGCGCTGATTGTTTGATTATCAATTATAAGAGTGTTGCCTACTACTTGTGCAATTCTAGTGCCATTCTTAATGCCAGAACCTACTATTAATTGACCAGCATATATGCCTGCTGTACTTGAAACAGAAATACTGCTTTGTCCGCTTGTAAATGACACTCCAGAAATTTTAGCAATTGTAGAACCAGTATACAATACTTGAGTATTGTCGATAGAAATTTGCCAAATTCCACCTCTTTGATTTACTGGAACGTTGTCCCACTCAACATCACTGTTAATTACAATATATTTTTTGTCAAAAGCACGAACACCATCTAAACTATAATTTAAAATGAAATTATCATAATTTTGATTTTGTAGTAGTGAATATGGAACATCAACAATCATATCAACTGATTGTTGTAAATTTGGCAAACTTAAAAGATAATCTTGTGCAGTAGAAAGTGGCACATTAAATGTAATTGCGCCATTGCTAACACCATTGTTATCTAATCCTAGAATATCACGAGTAGAAATGTTAGATTGTGTGCTGCTTAAGCCACTAGTGCCAATCTCAGTTTGAATATAAAATTTGTGTCCAGTTTGCCCTAAATTAAATGTATAGGTTCCACCTCTTACTAGTGTAAGTGTTGGATTGATAGCATCTTTGTACCCATCAATTGTATAACCACTTTTGCCAATACTTGCACTTTGTAATTCTGTTTGATTATTGGCAACATACGCAATACGATGAAAATTATAAGATGCTTGTAAAGGCAATCCACCAGCAGTTACATCTACAGTAAAAGGTCCAGTAGGAACCCAGTAATATTGACGATAATTAGTAATTTTATCAAGATCAATGAATCCATTGTAACTATAATAACGATTAGTGAACAGGCGTTGATGATTATTGTTTAATCCGCCGTCTCCGCTTATCTGGTTAAGCAAATCTGGATAGTTATATACATTATCAATCTTATAGGTATTGCCACCATTTTGAGTTTTCTTAATTACAACACCTGGTTCTAATTGATAAAATTGACTGTAAGAATCGCCTTCTGCAATATAATAATCGCTACTTTTAAAAACTGGGCTTTGATCTTGTTGACCAATATATCCGTAAATCTTCTTTAATGCTGGTTCTTCAATTAATTGATCTACTGTAGCATTTAAAAAACGTTTATTTGTAAGAGTTTGAAAAACACTAGGTAGAAAATTAATACTTTTACGCTTAGTCATATTACACCTTAATAAGTTATCATAGTTGTATTAATACCAGCACTATTAATACCACTTAAAACACCGTTCACCACTTGAATATTATCGACAGTAGCCGCACTTAAGAAAATTTCGTTTGGTTGGCAACGAATTTCATATAGACTACCAAATTTAGCATTTGTATCTGCAGGCAACAAAATCACGCTGCTAATATACCCATTTAATTTTTCATGCAAATAACCAGATAATTCACTAAAGTAGAAAGTATCACCAAAATTCCAATTATCTAATGCAAAGTACATGTTAATTGCATCTACGACACGGCTTTTTATTTCTGTATCACTTAAAGTTGTTGTAGAATTTTTTACTACTTGAATTGTTGCACGTAAACTAGGAGTTGCTTTGTTACCAAATAGCAACTTGTAAATACCAGCATTTAAAATCATCTCATCACTTATCATTTTATAATTAAACAATCCGCCATAACTACTGTTTAACGTAACGCTATCTAGGTCTGCTGGTTTTGCAATTGTGCCTGTATTATCAATTACATAATTTCTATACGCTTCATCATAGCTACGAGTTAACACATATGTATCTATTAAATTTGTAGCAGCAGGATCAATTCTTCGAGTATTTTCTGCATTATGTTGATATTCAAATATTAAATTTTGACGACCTGTATAAACCAAATAATTGTTGCTAACATTTACAACAGTGTTAATACCGTTTATACTTTGAATTTGATAAAATTGTTGATCACTTGTAGCATAAAAAAGTGCATTTATTGGAAAGTTATTGCGCACATAATTGATTGCTGACATCGTAGAATATGCAATACTTACTGTGCCAATATCTAGTAATGAATAACGAATCAAGTTATCTGAATCGGTGTATAATTTAAAGAAAATATAACCAGTATTACTTGTTATTTCGCTGAATATATATGGATCAGTGGGCAATCCACTTGTTTGACTAATTGGATAGGTAACATAGATTCTAGTTGTATCATTATACCCATCATTCATAATCATATTTTTGTATATGTTTAAGTTTACATTGCTTGTAACATTGCTGTTAACATCTAATACACGAATATTATCCTTTACCAGTGTATTATTTCTTGCATCATAAATTGCAGTTGGAGCAACACTGATAAAGCTTACCTGTGAACTGCTACCAAAAATATAATCAAGTTGACGATAGGTAGTAGTATATCTGATACCATCAGTGTTAAAAATTAATAGCCAACTTGTGTCATTAGCACTATACTGTGTTGTTAAATCAAATGGATTAACCTTATCAACATTTGTAATTGGAATAATTGTCCATGGGTCACGAGCACTTGTAGTTTTGGTATAATCATATACAAGTGCAAATTCTGTTTTATTTAAAATATAACTTACCATAGTATTAATAGTAGCATACTGCAGCGTATTTGCAAATGGCGGATATACTTGGCTAATAATAGCACCAGTTGGTATATTTTCACTAATAGTTACTGCACCAATTTTACGACCAGCAACCAACACAGTTGTTGCTCCGCTGCCTGTGATGCTCTGTATACTTGCCCAAATAACGGTTCTATCACTATCCACAAGAGGAGTTCCGCTTATAAGTGTATTGTTTGCATCAAAATAATAACCAGTAGGAGCAACAAATTTAATTAAACTGTTAATCTCTAGATATTTTCTATAGGAAGAAGCAGGCGCACTGTTTGCAATAGCAAGTGGAGTATTTGTTGTATCGCTAGGGCTTAAGAAAAATCCAGTAGATGTGCTTGTATCACTGGTGCTACGACTCCAAGTAGTAGGAGCAAGAATTGTAAAATCTAATGGCGTCCAATTTTCATAGTAGAAATGACGCATTGGATAATCTTCAATTGCCTTCATTACCTGTTCATTGATAGCGTTAATAATATCATTTCGACTTGTATAGCTAAAATTAAAACTACTAGTATGTTGATTCTTATAAAATACACCATCTTTTGCGTATAAATCAGTGCTTGTATACTTTCCAGTGGGGTCAGTAATATCAAGACCACGACTTACACCGCTAGCAAAACGATTTACAGATTTTACTTTAACAATATCACTATAATAGGTATATGGAAATACATTATAATCTTCGCCATTAACCATGCGGTTTTGTGTATAATAGGCTTGTGGCGCTTTTTGTTTGATTTCATTTGTCAAATCACGTCGCGAAGAATTACTTACAGTATATTGCAGTGAGCAACTAATAGTAAAGGTTTCAGTAGTGCCACTGCTACTAATATAAGGCATAGCTATTGAAATATTACTCATATCACTAGGTGTAATACGATAGGTTAAACCATTACTAACACGATAATATGCACGATAATTGCCTAACGGAATCTCACTATAACTGCCGTCACCAAATATTAAATCAATTTGATCATTGATACGAGTATTAACACTGTATAGTGTACGTATACCACGAGCAACACTGTTATAGATAGCATTGCTGCCTGCAGTGCTTGCTACCTGTGTCCATTCAGTGCCAATTGTTCCATTTGTAATTTCATACATCCAAACATCGTTATTATTAATATTTGCAGTATTAATAGCAAATACACGATTTGCTACTTTTTCACTAATTGTAAAATCTGTAGAATTTAAAACACCTTGTTTAAAGAATACAAAAAATCCTGTGTTAGCACTAGCATTACCACGACTGTCATTTTGATAAACAATACCAAATTGACCACGGGTACCGGGATCATATTCAGTAATTGTATCGGTTGTTAATATATTAGCACTCACGCTTTCAAAGTTTGTAGCCACTCCATTAACAAGAGTACTAAAAGTAAACACTGGCAGTATAGTATTTGGAATAGCAATATTATATTGCTCGGTACGAATGCCATTAATTATTTTGCTAGCATATGGCTTGCCAACTTTTTGACTAGAGGAGATTGCAGCATTTAATATTTGTGTGAACTGGCTTGCCCAATTAGCATTGTTAGGATCATTCCAATCAACTTTAACTCTGCTCAAGTTATTGCCATTAATATCTTGAATATTTTCGCTTGTGCTTACACTATTAATTTTTAAAAAGCCACTAGCAGCACGGTTACGATTTGGGCTATAATTTAATTGTTTTACTAGTTTCAGGACGCTATCACGACGTTCTGCAGTTTCTAAGAAATTTTCACGAGCATTTAGGTCTGTACGAAATGCAACACTTTGTGCTGTAAATGCAACTAGATCAAGCAGTGCTACATACTCACTGCTTTCAATAAAGTCATTAAAATCTTCTGCATAGTAGGTCTTGATATAATCAACCATAACCTTACGCAGCGTCTCAAAGTCATAGCTTTGAAAATCTGCATTCGAAAAAGTTGTATATATTGTTTTCCAATCTTCTGCAGCAAATATATTTGTTTGGCGTGTACCAGCACTCATTATGTTTTACCCTTGTATTATTTATTTGTAAAATAATATGCGTATATTAAACAACATAGAGTTTGTTTAAACTACGATCAAAGAGTACATTTAGTGCTGCAAGTTGATTGGTTCCTGAAAATTGAAGCTGAAAGTTTAACAATAAACCTTTGCCATCAGGTGACTCTTGTATAAGAGCTTTACTAATAACAGAAAAGCGTGGATCATAAGCAATAATACGATTAATATCTTGCGAAATTTCTGTTTGCAGAGCAGGCGTTAATGGATCAAATAATCGATTCCAAATAATAGTTCCAAAATTTGGATTCATTAATTTCTCACCTTTGCGTATAGAAAGATGATTCAACAAATCTTGCACAATAAGATCGTTGTCGCTTAGTGCATAAGGACCAAAGTCACGATTAACAGTACTAAAACCTTTATAAAGAGCCATATGTTATTTACCTATTAACAACTTGCTGCACCTTGGCCAGTTGCCGCCGAACCTTGCGGCGTAGCTTGACCGCCACCACTGGTTGCAGCACCTGCACCAGGTGATAGGGTAGGTCCAGTTACTGCAGCAGTGCCGCCTGTTGCTAAATCACCAGGATTTCCTTGCGGTGCGCCATTAGGTCCATTTACACTAGTATCATTGCCAGCATAAGCATTTAGCGTTTGCGTATTTGTAGTTTGTGTTCCACTTGGTCCAGTTAAATCTGGATTATTTCCTTGAGTTGCATTCAGTGTTTGACTTGTATATTGATTGCCTTGTTGAATACTATAATCAATACTGCCTCTATCTTCAACTGCATTAAGTGTTTGACTAGTATATGGCGTGTAGGTAGCATTGCCAGCGTTTAACGAGTTAGTTGGTGCATTTGCACTAATAACATCTGGATTTGAAGGCGGTGTTGGAACATAATTTCCACTTATACTTGCATCATTTTGTTGAAGTGATGTGACAGTTTGACTTGTATACGGTGTATCAAATACAACAGGTTGATTTTGTCGTCCAACACTTGAATAGGCAGTATCAATTACTACAGGTACATTTTGTCTACCAACACTTTGATATGGTGTATCAATTACTACAGGTTGATTTTGTCTTCCAACACTTGCATAAGCAGTGTCAACTGATGTAGGTTGGTCTGATGATTTTGTATAAAGATAACTTGTATCTGTAGCTTGCACAACCGAACCATCACCGCTTTGTGAAAGCGTTATAACTTGACCAGTTCGCGGATCATAATATGATTCACCAGGCGCAGTGTTTGTTGCATCTGTATTGGTTGCTGGTGTTCCAATGAAAGATGAACCGCTGCCACCGCCATTGTTAAGCGGTGTATTGGTTAGGTTTCTAGAATCATCAGAGCCTGAAGATATTGCTTTATCGCCTTCATTTGCCGTTGCAACTGTATTTTGAGCAGCATTTGTAGAATCAGCCGTATTAACTTGATCTTGTGTAATAGTTTGTGGTGCGCCATTTACAGTTACAGGCGTGCTGCCATCCTTAGTAACTGCACAGAAATTTTCTCCACTTTCTGCCGTGCCTTGACCATATGGGATAGTACGTACACCACAAGGATGACCTGCCCACTGATCTTGTACCTGAATACCAGTAATATTTCCATTCGAATCGTAGTTATAACCTAAGAAAATAGCAGCATGACTTTGACCTGGTATATTTTGATAGGTTCCATTACTTCCGAATGTTGCAATGACTGTGCCAGGTTGCAGTGTTCCACTAGTGACACTAGTGCCAGGTTGCCAAGTTGAAGTGGTGCCACAATTACTTGCTGCTTGAACAAGAGCTACACACTGACCGCTACCAACACTTTGTCCAATGTATGAAGTGTATGCTTGTCCGCCAGTAGCAAGACCTAGATTCACACCACTAGTATTTGCAACAGAACTTGCGCCACTTATTGCTTGACCAACTGAAGTGCCAATAGCATTAGAAACTGTTCCAACCACATTATTAAGAACATTATTAATAACACGATTTGCAATTTGCGTAAGTGGGCTATTGCCACTTAGAATACCATTGCTACTGTTTGCTGGATTAATAAAGCCGCTATTAGGATTTACATTCACATAATTATTTGTTTGACCAACGCCATTATTGTTTTGCCAAGCTGTAGTTTGTGCTTGTGCTTTTTGTGCAAATGTGCTTGGATCAAGTCCAAGACTTATAGCGCAGCCTGCTACAACTTGATCATAGGTATAGATTACTCGACCTTGCACAAAACCAATCACTGCACTTGCCCATGCTATACGAGTTGCGGGATCACTTAGTGTTACAAAACTATTGCCATTGATACCTGTTAGGTTTTGAATATAACGTGCCATACTTACAACATTATTATCTGTAAGTGAAGAAGCTTGCAAATATTTTTGACAATATTGTGCGTTTGTCAAATATGTAGTTCCGCCATATGAGTCAAACAATGTCATAAGTGCAGCAATGCCATTTTCTGGTTTAGTATATACAGCAAGATTATTACAAAATCCAACAGCATACTTGTCGCTAGTAGCATATTGTAAATTGCCTGGATTGTTTTG
>Ga0007809_10000161_pt1 | contig 27101 bp, 22 predicted proteins | sample CryBogCBE02Aug07_FD_60383 | JGI IMG/M metagenome (GOLD analysis project Ga0007809, IMG submission 60383) | Freshwater microbial communities from Crystal Bog, Wisconsin, USA - CBE02Aug07 | ecosystem: Environmental > Aquatic > Freshwater > Lake | place: Crystal Bog, Wisconsin, USA | collected...
AACCCCAAAACCGGGATCAAATCGGTGCAGGATTTGATCCATATGGCCCAAGCAAAACCTGGTGCCATCAATTTTGGCTCTCCAGGGGTGGGTACCCCCCACCATATGGCCATGGAGCTCTTTAAGTTGGAGACCAAAATTGACCTCTTGCATGTTCCCTACAAGGGCACAGCAGGATACACAAACGATTTGCTCTCGGGTGAGTTGATGGTGGGCTTTTTACCCGTGCATGTCGCCCAAGCCTTTGTCGCCTCCGGCAAATTGATTCCCTTGGCCGTTGGTAGCCCAAAGCGTCACCCGGTTGCCCCCACAGTGGCAACTTTTGGTGAATTGGGCTACAAAGGGATTGATGTGGACCTTTGGTACGCATTGTTTTATCCCGCCAAAACCCCCAAGGAGATGGTGGACAAACTCTCGAGAGAGACTGCCGCTGTCTTGAAAATGCCTGAGATCCGGGACTTGCTCAGTAAAGCTGGGCTTGATGCGGAGAGTTCCACCCCAGACGAGTTGGCACAAATTGTGGCCAAAGATTATCCACGCTGGGGTCGTGTGATTAAGCTGAGGGGGATTGAGGCCGAGTAGTGTCAAGGCGATGTCGGAGAGAACCTTTGAGCAGTCAAGTGCTCTCTCAACATGGCCAAGTCCGATTGGAGGATTGAATGACAAAGCCCATGCCATTGAACCACGATCAGCTCCAAGCCCTGGGTCAATCAACCCCGGAGTGGCAAGTGGATGAACGGGGTTTGTCCATGCGCCGAGTTTTTTTATTCAAGGATTTTGATCAAGCCTTTGAGTTCATGACGCGTGTTGCCAAACTGGCCAAGCAACAAGATCACCATCCCCATTGGAGCAACGAATATTCCAAAGTGGAGGTGGTCTTGAGCACACATGAGGCGCGTTCGCTGACCCTAAGAGATCTAGACCTGGCGCTTGCAATTGATCAAGTCTGGACCAGTTTTAATCATTAACCACCATTGTTTGGGGACTGCTCGCCATGACCTCTATCAAGAACTCAATTGCCCAAGGCCTGGGTCATGAAGAATTGATCCATCGATCGTTGAGTTTGGCGGCTTCAGCTCAAGCAGACTCTGTTTTTTTAAAGTTGTATGCCTCTGAAGCTTTGGCCCAAGCCAAGGCCTTGGATATACAAAATGCGCAAGGTTCGCAAACTTCGCAAACTTTTCAAGAAGCAAAAAGCTTGACTCACAAAGCTCCATCATCTCAAGTTCTGCGGGGCTTGCCGGTGAGCGTGAAGGATCTTTTTGACGTAAAGGGCGACTGCACCACTGCCGGCTCTGTGGTCTTGCAAGGATCGGCATTGGCAAGAGAAGACGCTCCTGCGGTTGCTGCCTTAAAGGCAAGTGGTGCCATTGTTTTGGGTCGAACCAATATGACGGAATTTGCATTCTCTGGTATTGGCATCAATCCCCATTACGGTACACCCGTTAACCCCTGTGATCCTCAAACCCCCCGGATTCCTGGAGGGTCCAGTAGCGGTGCTGCGGTCTCGGTGGCCTTGGGGATCTGTCACGCAGCTTTGGGCTCGGACACGGGTGGCTCGATCCGTATTCCAGCTGCCCTTTGTGGTTTGGTGGGCTTTAAAAATACCCAAAGTCGTGTGAGCATCAAAGGCACCGTGCCTCTCTCTCCCGCCATGGACACCGTGTGTGCAATCACTCATCACGTGAGGGATGCCATTGAACTGGACGGCGTGCTGTCGGGCCAACCCTTGGCGGTGACCCAGCGTGAACTAAAGGGCATGAGATTGCTGCTCCCGACCAGTGTGGTCTTGGATGAGTTGGATGACCGTGTTGCCAATGATTTTGATCGCACGTTGTCCACCTTATCGAAATTGGGGGCGCAAATCGTAAGACAAGAGCTCACTGTTCTCAAAGAAATGGCAGTGATCAATACACCAGCGGGTCTTTCTCCCATTGAGGCCTATGCTGAACACCACGCTTTATTAAAGGCCCATGAAGCACGGATCGATCCGCGAGTAGTGGTTCGGCTAAAGCAGGGTGAGGGAGTGAGCGCTGCACACTATTGGGATTTACTGAAAGCTCGAGCCCAATGGATCACTAAGATTCATCAAGCGTTGGAGGGTTTTGATGCGGTGGTGTGTCCCACTGTGCCCATGGTGGCCCCGGCCATTGAGTCCTTGCGACATGACGATGAAGCCTTCGCCAAAGCCAATCGTTTGATGCTTAGAAACACCTCACTCTTTAATTTCTTAGACGGCTGCTCTATTAGCTTGCCTTGTCACACTTCTGGGGAACTCCCCACTGGAGTCATGTTGTCGCAAGTTGCCCACCAAGATGCAAACCTACTTGGCATTGCCTTGGGGGTGGAGTCGGGCTTACATCCCTTGAGACATTAAAGAGCTGAGTCTGGGTTTGGGCAGCGCTCGAGCCGGGTTCAATCGATGCAAAGCATCATGTCCACCAGGCTTCTTCCGCTGTAAGCGGGCTTGGGGCCGAGCGTCTCGTTGGGTAGACCTTGGCGGTTGAGCCAAAACGTATCCCAGCCGTACCAAGTTGCACCCATGGCGTCCCACGCATTGCTCGAGACAAACAATACGTGCTGGGGTGAGATGGAGAAATTCTCATGCACCAAGCCATAGCTTTTGGGGTGTGTTTTGAATTGCTTGGCGCTTTCAATGGAGATGATTTTGTCAAAATAGAGGGTCAACTCCGCGTGATCAATCACTCGCTTGAGCATGCTCATGTTGGCGTTGGAGAGCACCGCAGTTTGTCGGCCCAATTTTTTGAGTTGTATCAACACCTCTTTATTCTCTGCAAATGGACTGAGGTGATCGTAAGCCGTCATGAGCTGCTCGCGTGCAGTGGGTGAGAGGCTAAGTGACAATCGCGCGCAACTGTACTCTAGGGCTTTTTGAGTCAGATCCCAAAAAGGTTCAAAGTATTGTGATCCATTGGGGTTACTGGGATCACTCAACGAAATCAAACGGGTGTACTCAATTTGTTTGTCACGCCACAAGTTGGCCAAAGCAATGCCCTGCTGGGGGAATAATTGTTCTGCAGTTTGTGAAATGCTGTAGACATCAAAGAGTGTGCCGTAAGCATCAAAGACGATGAGTTGCTTCATGGGTAGAGGAGGTTGGGGCAGGACTAGGAGCAGGATTAGGGAGTAGACGTAGAGGTAGACGGCTTGGAGGTCTGGATTTGAAATTTCTCATGCTTACTCACCGAGGCCCCTGCATCCAATCGAAGACCGCGGTATCCCAGCAAAGACACCAGGATCAATGCTCCCACCAATGAAAACGCAAGCGTAAAGTCGTTGGTCTGAGGGTGATTGATGTCTCCTTGGCGAAGGTAAACACTTGCATGAATCATCGTGGCACCCAGAGCAACACCCACGCCTTGTGTGAGTTGCGCCATGGTGCTGAATAAGGTGTTGGCCCCACTCATTTGCTCAGAAGGTACATCGGCAAAGGCCATGGTTTGAATGCAAGTGAATTGCATCGATCGGGTGATGCCGTACACCAGCATGACCATGGCGATCAAAACAACAGAGGCGTTTGGGCTCAAGAGCCCAATGGCAAAGGCGGCACAAGCGGCCAGACAACCGTTGCCAAGTAAGATCGTTCGAAAACCAAAACGCCTGAGTAATTTTGGGGTGAATGGCTTCAGCCCCAAATTGCCAAGCATGGCCGAGAGAAGCAGGAGTCCTGAGGCAAAGGCGTTATAGCCAAAGGCCACTTGAAACATTAAAGGTGCTAGAAAGGGTGTCGCTCCAATGCACACCCGGGTAAGTGAGCCCCAAAAAAAGATGATGCCAAAGGTGTGCACTCGCAGGACCGAAAAGTTCAAGAGCGGAGACGGGTGCCGTTTGGTGTGAACCCAAGCCAACAAGCCCAACAAAGCACAGGCCAGAAATAGCTCTCCACATCGCACCGTCAAACCTTCATTTCCCAGGGACTCAACGCCCATGACAAAGCTTGCCAATCCAAGGCCAATGAGCAAAAACCCAATGAAGTCCAGCGGTCGTTTACTTTGTTCGCTTTGGTTGGAGATGTATTTTTTGATAAGCCACAGACCTATCAAGCCCAGAGGTACATTCAAATAAAAAATGTAATGCCAAGAAAAGTAAGTGGTGATAAAGCCGCCCAATGGCGGACCCACAATGGGTGCCATGAGTCCAGGCCAAGTGATGAGGGCCACCACTTTGACCAATTGGTCTTTGGGGGTGATCCTCAAGACGATGAGTCGGCCGACCGGCACCATCATGGCGCCTCCCATGCCTTGTAGGATACGGGCCAGGGTGAAGGCATGCACGGAGTCACTGAGGGCGCAGCCGATTGAGGCGAGCGTGAACACAGCCACGGCGCTTCCAAAGACGCGTTGGGCACCAAAGCGGTCCGCAAACCAACCACTCACCGGAATAAAAGCCGCCAAGGTGATTAAGTAAGAGGTAATGCCAATGCTCATGTCCACCGCACTCACGCCCATGGACAATGCCATTTGCGGCAAGGCCGTGTTGATGACTGAGCCGTCCAGATTTTCCATGAAAAAAGCACTGGCCACGATGAGGGGCACAATGTGTGAGGGTTGGAGGAGTTCTTTGAGTTTGGACATGGAAAAGCATTGTAGGTTCCAAACGAACACAATGATGCAAGTGCTCACTCAGACTTTTCCCTAGTTCTGGCTAAATCAATGCGTCAGTGCTATCCTTGAACCCATGGATACATTAGCCGCTTTGGCTTCAATGCTTCCAGTAGCGTCCAAGACAAGAAATTGAACCCTTTAGGATCCCCCATGCACGTTGCTTACCTGTGTGTTTTATTGGCTGGAATCACGCCTGTGATTTGCACCGCCATTGCCAAGTGGCAGTTCAAAGATTTTGATAATCACAACCCCAGAGAGTGGTTGAGCCGCCAAACTGGCTTTAGAGCCCGGGCCAATGCGGCGCAACACAATAGCTTTGAGGCGTTCTCTTTTTTTGCGGCAGCGGTGATCTTGGCCACTTTGAGCGCGGTCGATAGCCCTCGAGTGGACCAATTGAGTGTGGTGTTTATTGCTGCACGTTGGCTGTATGTGTTTTTCTACGTGACTGATCGCCCAACGCTCAGAACAATTTGCTGGACCGTGGCATATGTTTGTGTAGTGAGTCTGATGGCTTTGGCCATCTGAGGCCACAGATTTTTAATCTTCGGGCTCAATCGACCACCAATTGACAAGGCGCTTTGACTTGGTTGGTCTCGCGCATGGTCTCGCAGTACTGCAAGGCTTTTCGCTCTCCCTGGGCTGACATTTTGATGAACACCGAGCAACCATAGGCCATCTTCCTCTCATCGGTGCTGCTGTCAAAGGCCACTGCGCAGTGGCCAGTGTTACCCATATCGGGTTTTTGTTTGGCCCAATAATCGTACAAGGGACTGGGTAAATCTCGACTCCGAATGGTGGGGCCAGCGCTGTGGGCTAGGGTCACCTCAAGCATCATCCCTGCTGCGACCAAGGTCATTGTCAAAGGTCTTATAGAAAACATGTTTTGAAAGCGATTGAGAGTCAACAAAAGGGTGGATTGCATCGTCAAGGCCTTTATCATGGTATGAAATCTATTCTAAGTCTTCAAAGTACTTTACAGTTTGAGCTAGCTCAGATGTCATCCATTGAACGACCTCAAGCGTTGTATTGACAACAGGTTAAATCCCATTGACCTGCAAGGCCAAAAGACCGAAGATGCAATTCTTGCCAACCCAAACAGCCTAATTCGAGGAGGCAACATGAAAAAATTAACTCTTTTAATATTCACAGCGCTTACCCTTGGCGCGAGTGTATCGAGTCAAGCGCATGGCTTTGGCCATTTTGGTGGGGGTCATGGGTACGTTCGTGGTGGCTACTACGGTGGTTGGGGGGTCCCCTTCGTCGCGGGTGCTTTGGTGGGGAGTGCTGCCTATGCGGCCACTTATCCAGCCTACAGCCCGGTCTATGTCAATCCGCCCGTGGTGGTGAACCCAGCCCCTGTGTACCAAGCCAGTCCTGGCGCACCTGTTGCTTACTACTGTCCAAGCTATCAACAATACTATCCCCAAGTCGCTACTTGTCCGGTGCCTTGGCAGCCCGTTCAGTAAGGGCTTATCCATTTCCGTGATACTAGGGTGAGGTCCATTTGAGACTGCGTTGCCGCTGCATTGTTGATTATTTCTCTTCACTTAAGAAAACCCCAAAGTCCTTGCCTTTGGGGTTTTTGCGTTGGGGAGGCAGGAATGATTCGAGTGGGTCGGACTCTCATTCAATTTGTGCAACAAACTGGCGCACGATGTCACAAGGTTCAAGGAAGGGGACACACATGGTTGGTCTGTCCATCTTATTAGGACTTGCGAGTTGGGATGCAGTGCAATACCTGCTCGATATTTGCTGGGTGTTTGCTCGAAAAATCAGTGATCCACCAAGGGCAGGGTAGCTTTTACTTTGAAAAATGACTAAAGATTGGCCAAGCTTTGAAGCCTTTTCTCTCCTGGCCGGTCTGAATATTTTTCAAGACGAGAGAATGTTTCAATCTCAACTTTGGCGTCTCTTTTGTGACCATAAACGTTGACCTTTAGCCATGCAAGCTCTTCTCTCAAAGCTTGCTCAGAGGATAAAACGCGACTCCAGCACTTGATCTCCCCATTCCAGCGATAGGACCGACTCTTTAAAAGATCTTTGCTCTCAAACGGAGAGCCAATGGCATAGACCTGGTGCTCGGTTTTTTCAATCGAGTCAAAGAGAGTTTGGGCCACGGTTTGATCTTCCAACGCCAAGTGCATATTCAAGACTTCCAATAGCGCCCAGCAGTCGGTCACTGCACGGTGGGCTTCATAGAAAAATCCTTGGAGCATTGTTAAATATTCCAGTTTTGCTGAACCCACTCCGTTGGCTCTCCAGTTCACATCGTGAATGCTGCACCCCCATGGCAGGGTTGCAAAAATCGGCCATCTGTTTTCAACAAAGGGACGATCAAAGCTTGCGTTGTGGGCAATCACCAAATTCACACCTTGAAGTAACTCATGCACCACTCGGTCGTCAATTTTCTTACCTTTGACCATCTCATCGGTGATGTGGTGAACTTGAGTGCTCTCAGGGGGGATCGGGAATCCAGGGTCCTCCAATTCGTTGAACACTCGCGAGACTCGCACCACCTTGGCGCTTTGTAATTCGTATTCAAAAACAATCATTCCCAACTCAATCACCCGATCACTTAAGCTGTTCATGCCCGTGGTTTCGGTGTCCAATACCACTCCCTTTAAGGTGCTCAGATGCTCGGCAGATGAGTCATCCGCGGTGAGCCATGGTGTTGGGCTTAAACGGCGCAACACCTTGTAGTCCGGGTTGGCTTGCAGGGCGCTTACAAGGGCAGGCCAGTCTTGGCTGGAGATGTCATTGGGATGAGGAATCATGTCTAGGCTTTTAAAAATGGGGGACACATTGACTGGGGTGCTTCGACCCATTGAGGGGCAATCCATGATGAGTCAAATGCAGGTGATGGGGGAACCCCAAGCAAATGTCAGCGGCACACTCAAGTGTACAAGGTCAACGTGCTCTCTGGCTCAGGGAAAAAAATCACTTTTCGTCTATCATTTCACTGCAGATTGCTTTGGGCTTGTCCGACTTTAACGAACATCGGCAGTGTGAGCCCAATGAGTGTGAGTGAGAGTCCGGCCACAAGTAGCACCAAGCCAGAACCCCAATAGGGAATAAGTTCCGTGCAAACAACGACCCCCAAGGACTGTCCCCCAAACAAAATGCATGCGAAAAGGGCCATGCATGTGCCCCTGCGATTGGGGTCAAGTTGAGTGGCCAAGGCTTGCATGGTGTTGTGAAACATAAAGAAGCCAAATCCTGCCAAAGTGAAGGCCAAGATGTCCACTCTCCAATCGGGCGCAAAACCAATGGACCCGTAAGCAACCCCAAAGGCAAGGGTCCCCAAGCGAATGAGTTGCTTCTCTCCAAGCCGACGAATTAACCACTTGGCGCCGATCATGTAGATGACACCGCCCAATCCAAAGAGCGCCACGATGGTTCCGGCTAGCGAGACGCGCAAGCCCTGTTGGTCATGGAGGTGAGTCGCTGAGATGGCCAGAGCCCCAAAGGCGATGCAACCCTCTAGGAAAATAAAACTCATCAGCCACCTAGCCCGAGCCTTGATGAGCACAGCCTTTGCATTGTCTGCAAAGGACAAAGACACTTCAGCTTGATCGTCTAAGCCAAGCCCTTGATTGTGAGCTCTTGCGTTGGGGTTGGACCACAACACCCACCCCACGACAAAAAAGACTGCACTGACTGTCCCAAAGGCCCATCGCCAACCCAGCGTATCCGTGAGAAGCCCGCCCACCAATTGTCCCGCCACAATTCCCATGGTCGATCCCAATCCAACCTTGGCCAGGGTTTCTTGACGGATTTGATAGACCACCGAGTCACCCACCCAAGCTAGCCCCAAGGGAATGATGGCAGCTGTGCAAGTTGCGGTCAAGACTCGACAAAACACCAAAAAGGGCAAACTCCAAGCCAATGCACTGCCTAAGCACCCCAAGCTACAACCCAACGTTGCAAGCGATAGAACTCGGTACTTGCCGTAGCGATCCCCCAAGGGGCCAAAAAAAACTTGCATGAGGCCATAGGTGATGGCGAAAAATGAAATCACATGAGCCGCTTGTGCTCGCTCAACGTGGAACTCTTGCGCGAGTTGTGGGAGCATGGGGTCGCACAGCCGTTGAATCGTCATGCTGGAGAACGTGGCAAAAGACAAGTGAAAAATTGCCCTGCGAGTCGAGGGCTCAATCACGGGGGGCAAAGATTCAGACATGGGGCGGTTTGGGCTCTGGACAAAAGAGGTGCGGGGCTTTGGGGCTCGTCAAGTAGAGGGCAGATTGGAGGTCTTTGTACTTGATTTGTTGACAGTGGAGCTGTCAATAAAAGGTGACAGGGTATTTTAGTAAGCGCTCTCTAAAGAGTGCTTGGAGTGGCCCAATGGTCTTGCATTCAAAAGGATCACCTCTATACTTGAATCATATTGCGATGCATCAAAATTGCAGACAAGAAATCCCATTATCCTTTGAATTTAGAACACTCGGAGAAACTCATGACACTTACCCCTGAACAAATCATGGCTGCCAACAAATCCAATTTGGAGACATTGGTGGGATTGACCACCAAAGCCTTTTCTGGCGTTGAGCAACTCATTGAGCTCAATTTGGCGGCCGCCAAATCAGCCATGAGCGACACCAAAGACGGTACGCACGCTGTGTTGAGTGTGAAAGATGCGCAAGAACTGTTGGCTCTTCAGTCAAGCATGTTCCAGCCCTTGGCAGAAAAGGCCGTGACCTATAACCGTCATTTGTATGATATTGCCAGCACCACGGGTGGCGAGTTCACTCAAGTGATTGAGGCTGAGATGGCCAAGAGCCAAAAAATGTTTCAAGACATGTTCGATAACATGGCCAAAAACGCTCCTGCAGGTTCTGAGTCTGCTGTGACGGCTTTTAAAACCGCAGTTTCTGCTGGTAATACCGCCTTGGAGTCAGTTCAAAAAGCCGTCAAGCAAGCCACTGAAATGACCCAAGCCAACGTTAAAACCATGAGCCAACAAGCCATGAATGCGGCCAAGCCAGCCAGTAAAAAACGCTAAGACTTGGGCCTGAGGCTTTAACTTTTTAACCTCGGTGTTGTTGAATGGGTTGGAGTTGAGTCAAGGCGTCTTGGTTTAATCAATCGGGCGGAAGAGGAAACTCTTTCCGCCCTTTTTTTACGTTTGTGTTGTGCGTTGTGGTGAGCCAGTCTTCACGCCCAGTGCGACCTCTTTGATCAGTGCCGGTCCTTGGTAGATGAGTCCGCTATAGAGTTGCACGCAGTCTGCACCGGCCAACATTTTCTCAACTGCATCGTCTGCGCTCAGGATGCCCCCCACACCGATGATGGGGAAATGGGGTCCCAAGAGACTTCTTAATTCTCGGATCGTGTCGTTGCTGCTTTTCAGTAGCGGTGAGCCCGACAGTCCACCCGCTTCATCGCCAAAGTTCAGATGTGCCACTCGATCTTTATTGAGCGTCGTGTTGGTCGCAATAACACCCCAGAGTCCTTGCTTCGCGCTTTCGTCGACTGGGCACAGGCGCTTAAGGGTAAGCGCAAAAAGGCTCAACTCTTCATCGTTCATATCCGGTGATATTTTGATCATCATGGGAACACGGCGAGCAGTGTGCTGCATCAATTCTTGTCGCTTTTGATCCAGTGAGGTAAGCAATGCAAACAACGCCTCATCCGATTGCAAGGTGCGCAGGTTCTTGGTGTTGGGGCTAGAGATGTTGATGGTCACGTAATCTGCATAAGGGTAGACCGCCTCCAATGCAAGCAAATAGTCCGACTGAGCTTGCTCAATCGGGGTGATGGCATTTTTACCAATATTGAGTCCCAGCAATGCGGGCGAGGATTTGGGTTTAAGAAGGTGGTGGCTTTGATGGATATGATTAACAAAGCTGTCGGTTCCTTCATTGTTGAACCCCAATCGATTGATGATGGCTTTCTCGTCGGGTAGTCTAAAAATTCGCGGCTTTGGGTTCCCGGCTTGAGCTTTGGGCGTGACGGTCCCCACCTCCACAAAGCCAAAACCCATGCTGGCCCAAGCATCAATGCAGCGCGCGTTCTTGTCCAGTCCCGCTGCCAATCCCACCCGATTGGGGAAGTTGAGGCCACACAAACGCAGTGGATCCTCTATTCGAGGCATTCGGTACAAGGCTGCCAAAGGAGTTCTTTGGGTTTTTTCAAGAAATGACACCATGTGGTCATGGACTTGTTCTGGGTCTAGCGCAAAAAATAGTGGTTTGATCAGGGAATATGGCACCAGCATGAGGGTAAACTTCTTGTGAGATGAGAGAAAGAATTTAGAACGTGGTTCAGACCCGCAAGGTCAGGTATTTCTTTCCTTGGTGGTTAAATCGTTTGCAAGGTCAGGAGAATATCACGTGAGTACCATGTCCCCCCAAGATGCGCTCAAAGCGCAGGTTGCACAAGCAGCATTGTCCTTCATTAAGCCAGGTGCCTGGGTGGGCGTTGGAACGGGCTCGACCGTGAATTTTTTTATTGACGCCTTAGCCTCATCAGGTTTGCCACTGGCGGGTACAGTGTCGAGCTCTGAGGCTTCGAGTGCTAGGCTTGCCAAGTTGGGGATTCCTGTTTTTGCCAGCCAGCAGGTGGCTGAGCTGGATGTCTATGTCGATGGTGCGGATGAGATCGAATCACACGGCTACATGATCAAAGGGGGCGGGGCCGCGCTCACCCGTGAGAAGATTGTGGCCGCTCAATCCAAGCAGTTCATTTGCATTGCCGATGAGTCCAAATGGGTGAACATACTGGGGACTTTCCCCTTGCCCGTGGAGGTGATCCCCATGGCAGCAGCACAGCTCATTAAAAGTTTTGAGGCATTGGGCCCGCAGGTGCATGCCCAACTTCGCCTCAAAGATGGACAACCCTTGGTGACGGATAACTCGCAATACATTTTGGATGTGAGGGGACTGGATATCAAGGATCCTTTGTCCTTTGAGTCCCAGGTCAGTCAATGGCCGGGTGTGGTCACGGTGGGAGTGTTTGCGCACCAAAAAGCCCATATTTGTCTACTCGGAACCGCTCAAGGCGTGAAGACATTGCACTTTTAATCGTCTATTTTTAAGCGACATGTTTAAGCGACATGTTTAAGCGACATGTTTAAACGACTGGTTTTGAGTAAGCCCCAACGCTAGATAGCTCAAGCGGTTGTCTTGAGTTAGAACCTTGCCAGTGTTGAGCCTAGGCTTCGAACTTACGTTCAATACGCATTGCATGGGTCTGACAACTGAGCGCAAGGCCCACGTGATCAAGCCGTAGGTAAGGACTCACTCATGCCTTGGTGCCGCAAAAGTGCATCCATCTCTGGAGCCCGTCCGCGAAAGGCAATGAATGACTCCAGCGCTGGGCGAGAGCCACCAACTTGAAGAATTTCTTTTAAAAAGCGTTGGCCTGTGCGAGGGTCAAAGTCACCTTGGTCTGTCATGGTGTCTTCAAAGGCACCATAGGCATCGGCACTCAAGACCTCGGCCCATTTGTAGCTATAGTAGCCCGCGGCGTAACCGCCACTAAAGATGTGACTAAAGCTGTGTGCACTGCGCACCCAATCGGGGCTTGGGATGACGCTCACCTGTGCTTTAACTCGCGAGAGCATGTCTTGGACATCTTCTACAGGCGAGGCTTGGCTGTGCATGAGCATATCAAAGAGCGCAAATTCCACTTGTCTTAAGGTTTGCAATCCACTTTGATAGTTCCGAGCCTTGAGCATTCGATCAAAAAGCGCTTTGGGCATGCGCTCGCCCGTCACAGCATGCTGGGTCATGGGTTCAACCACTGACCACTCCCAGCAAAAGTTCTCCATCCATTGGCTTGGAAGCTCCACGGCATCCCACTCCACGCCGTTGATGCCGGAGACATCGCGCACGTTGACCATTGAGAGCATGTGGTGCAGTCCATGGCCGAATTCATGAAACAGCGTGATGACATCATCATGGGTGAGCGTTGCTTCTGAGGTGCTGGTGGCATTGGCGAAATTGCACACCAAGTGGGCAATGGGCTTTTGCAGTGTGCCCACATCAGGTCTGAGCCAGCGGCATTGGGCATCATCCATCCAAGCGCCTCCGCGCTTACTTTGTCTGGCGAAAGGATCGAGGTAGAACTGCGCAACCAAGTCACCAGCCTGGGTGATGTTATAAAACCTGACATCTTCGTGCCAAACGTTGGCTTGGGTTGGGGTGATGGTCACACCAAAAAGTTTTTGAATGAGACCAAAAAGCCCCTTTAAAACGCTCTCAAAAGGAAAGTATGCCTTGACCTCTTGTTCGCTAAAAGCGTAGCGCGCTTCTTTCAGTTTTTCTCCAATGTAAGTCCAGTCCCAAGCCTGGGGATCTTGGATACCTATCTCTTTGGCATACTTTTTAAGATCCTCCAGGTCTCTCAGAGCATGGGGCTTGGCACGACGTGCCAGCGTTTGTAAAAAGTCAATGACCTCGCTGGCCGATTGGGCCATCTTGGGCTCCAGGGAGAGGGCGGCAAAATGTTCGAAGCCCAAAAGTTGAGCCTCAACGTGTCGTAAGCGCAAAATCTCTTGCATCACCGAGGTGTTGTCAAAAATCAAGGCGCTGCTCTCGGCTTGGTCAGAGGCTCGGGTTTGGTACGCTTGATAGAGTTTTTGGCGCAGTTGGGTGCTGTTGGCATACTGCATGATCGGCAAGTAGCAAGGCATCTTCAAGCTCAAGCGGTATCCCCCTTGGCCCTGAGCCGTGGCGGCTTCTTTGGCGGCTTGGATCACGTCCTCTGGCACACCGTCAAGCTCGAAGCGCTCAGCCAAATAAAACCAAGCGTCAGTGGCGTCGAGTACGTTTTCGCTGAATTTTTGCGTTAATTGAGCGAGTTGCTCTTGGACTTGAGCGTATTGGATTTTTTTGTCGTCCTTTAGCTGAGCGCCGCCCAAGATGAAGTTGCGCAAAGCCAATTTCAGGGCTTGATGAGCGTGTGCGTGCAAGGCCTCAGTTGAGACACTGGCGTACTGCTTGAACAATTCTTCATTCGATCCAAGTTGTGTCCAAAATTCAGTGACCTTGGGCAGCACTTGGTTGTAGGCCTGACGAAAGGGGGCCGAGTCCATGACAGCGTTCAAGTGATTGATCATCCCCCAAGCGCGGCTCAAGCGTTCAACGGGCACATCCAAGTGCAATTCAATGGAGTCCCAATCGGCTTTGAAGTCTGGCTTTAAAACCTGATCCAATCCTGCCTGGGCTTGTTCAATCAAGTGGTCCATGGCGGGTTCAATGTGCTCGGCCTTGACCTCGTCAAAACGGGCTGGGCCAGAAAAATCGAGCAAGGGATTGGAGGATGTTGGCATTGAGGCGTTGCTGACAGGAGAGGTCTTGGTGGATGGCATAGGATTTGTGGCCTTCAAAGTGTCATCAAGCGGACAGGCTTGGGGTGGCGATGGAGGTTTGAGCCGCATCCAAGGTGTTGGCCAAAAGCATGGTGATGGTCATTGGGCCCACGCCACCAGGGACCGGTGTAATGAAGGACGCCACGCTACGAACCGCTTCAAAATCGACGTCCCCACACAATTTGCCTTGATCATCACGGTTCATCCCCACATCAATGACCACAGCCCCAGGTTTGACCATGTCTGCTGTAATCAAGCGCTGGATCCCCACCGCTGCCACCAACACGTCAGCTTGCAAGGTGACCTCTTTGAGGTTGCTGGTTTGGCTGTGACAAATGGAGACCGTTGCATTCCTTTGCAGTAGCATCAAAGCCATGGGCTTGCCAACAATATTGGAGCGGCCCACCACAACGGCATGTTTGCCGCTCAAATCATAGCCAATCGAGTCGAGCATTTTCAAGCAACCATGGGGAGTGCAGGGCCAAAAGCCTTGGGCGCCGCACATCAAAGCGCCCGCACTCTCGAGGTGAAAGCCGTCGACATCCTTTTGAGCGGAGATGGCTTGAATCACCGCTTGGGGGTCAATGTGTTTAGGCAGTGGCAGTTGAACCAAAATGCCATGAACGCTTGAATCATGATTGAGTCGATTAATTTCTTGCAGCAACTGCGCTTGGGTCATGTCAGCCTCAAACTGCAGCAATAGAGATGTCATTCCAATTTCTTTGCAAGCCAGTACTTTATTTTTTACATACACTTGGCTAGCGGGATTGTCGCCCACCAAAATCACCGCCAAACCTGGCTGCACGCCCTGAGAGAGCAAGTCTTTAACGCGTTGCCCATAGTCCAGTCTGAGGTTTTGTGATAACTGTCGTCCGTCAATGATTTGTGCGCTCATGGCTAGTGTTGTTCTCAGGTGGGTGGATGAGGCTCACAGCGATGTCTACAAATTGGACTGGAGCCCCAAAAGGAAAGCCTCCAGGCCAGAGTGAAGTTCTGGAGCTCGAGGCTTGAGGGGGGGAGGGTGTGAGAAAAATTTAGCCAGCTGTTTTGGCGGTGGTCGAGCCCAAGGCAATTTTGAGCAAATCGGCCACAGTGTTGGCGTTGAGTTTTTCCATGATGTTGGCTCGGTGTGCTTCCACCGTTTTGATGCTGATGCCAAGATCGTCTGCGATTTGTTTATTCAATCGACCGGCAACAATGCGCTCCAGAACTTGGGCCTCACGACTGGTGAGTTTGGACATCAAGGCGTCGCGAGAGGCCGCTTGTTGGTGCCCTGCAAAAGACTCTTTGGCTTTTTCAAGCATTTGTTCCACCAAGGGGACAAGGTCTTCTTCTTTGAACGGCTTTTGGATAAAGTCCATGGCGCCTTTTTTCATGGTGTCAACCGCCATGGGCACATCACCGTGTCCAGTGATAAAGACAACTGGGAGTGGGGAATTCTTTTCGGTAAGTTTTTCTTGAAGTTCCAAGCCACTCATGCCACCCATGCGAATGTCAACGATCAAGCAGGCGACCTCTCTGGGGTCATAACGATTCAGGAATGTTTCTGCTGAATCGAAACAACGCACGCGGTAATCCTTGCCCTCCAAGAGCCACTGCAAGGAGTCACGCACAGCCTCGTCATCATCGACGACATAAACGGTGCCTTTTTTTGGAATCAAGCTCATCATTTGTTCCCCAATAACCAATAATTATGAAAAATGAGACCTCTAAGTGTATCGCTTATTGGACGACCAATTCTTCGTGAGCTGGTAGCCAAAAGGAAAAGCAACATCCAATGACCTCATCACCATTGTAGATGTTTTGTGCTTGCATTCGGCCTTGGTGAGACTCGACAATGCTTCGACACAAATTCAGACCAATGCCCATGCCTTCTGTTTTGGTGGAAAAGAAAGCCTCGAAAAGTCGCTCGAGCGCTTCAGGGGCCAGTCCGAGGCCAGAGTCCGTGACAGTGAATTCGATCACTTGTTGTGAGTCAATGATTTGTGGAGTGACTTTCATCTCCACATGCCGGTGGTTACTCTCACGTTTGGCGTTGTCAATTGATTCAGCCGAATTTCGAAGCAAGTTGACGAGCACTTGTTCAATCAAAATGGGCTCGACCATGACTGGGGGAAGGCTTGCTGAGATGTAGTGCGTGAGTTTGACTTGGCGGCGTTTGAATTCAATCTCGGTGAGCTCAACAGCCTCCATCACAATCATGCCAATATTGGCCAAGCTGCGGTTGGGTTCACTGCGTTTGACAAAGCTGCGGATGCGCTGAATGATCTGTCCTGCGCGCTGGGCTTGGTGGGAGGTCTTCTCCAGCGCCAACAATAAGTCCTCCTCTTGCAGTTGACCCCGTTTGATGCGCGAGACAATTCCAGTGCAGTAGTTGCTGATGGCCGTCAGTGGTTGATTGAGCTCATGCGCAACGCTTGAAGCCATCTCACCCATGGTCACCAAACGACTCAAGGACTGAGCGCGTTCGGTTTGAATGGCTTGTTGCTCCTCGGCTTGACGACGAGGGGTGATATCCGTGGCAATGATCATTTGTGCCAATCTGCCATCCACCCAGTTCAAGTATCGTGACCTGACCTCTAGCCATTTGGCCAAGCTTGGGATAAAGATCTCGGCGTTTTCAGAAAAAGTGCGTTCTAAGTTCTGAGAGGGTAAGCCCGCCAAATCGTCTGCATCCTGGGCCAAATTGTTCATCATTTGAATGGACTCAAAGGCTTCGTCAATCATTTGGAGATGGCCTTCACTTCTTGCACCAAACCATTGTCGGTACAACTTGTTGGTGAACAGCATCTCATTGGACCCGATGGGCGTGACAGAGACCGAGGCATCCAAGGCTTCAAGCACAGTGGTGAAGCGTTCATAGGACGCAGAAAGTTGTTGCCGAATTCGGTTGGGCTCGGTGATATCGGTCATGGAAGTCATCCAACCCGATTGCGAACCCTTGGCATCGACCAAGGGTGAGACATAGAGTCGCGCATCAAAGAGCGTGCCGTCACGTCGCTTGACCCTCACTTGCAGTCCTGTTTGGGTATGGTTCCCACTCAACTCCTCTGCCAATTTGGCTGCCAAGACCTCGCGGTCCGCATCGGGCCAGTAAGGGAATGGGGGATACTGACCCACCAAGTCCTCCTCAGCCCAGCCCGTCATCTGACAAAAAGCGGCGTTCACATAAGTGATGCAGCCATTCATGTCCATGGCTCGCATACCCGTCAGTACCGAGTTCTCCATGGCTCGCCTAAAGTTAGTCTCTGCGATCAACGCCTCTTGGGCTTGAAGACGACGGCGTGTGTGGCGCCATGTGCCAATGAGCATCCAAGCGGTCAGTAAACTAAGCAAGGTGATCATCCAAAAAAGTCCATTTCCAATCACCCCCTGTGAGGTGCGAAAGGCTTGGGCTTTGAGGATTAAGCCATTTCCCACAGGTGCAATGGGGACCTCATAAAGGTAGGGCGGCTTGATCCATGGGGCCAAGTAGGCGGCCCGAACGCTGGGTTTGATCACTTGGCCGCTGAGCAGGTGTTGATTTTCGTCCCAAATGGAGATAGCAACTCGGTCAATGACCTCAGGCGGAATGACAAACCGCATGAGACCGTCGATCTTGTACTCCAACAAAAATACGCCATTGAAATTACCTTTGTCCACAAAGGGGACCAAGAGTTGGAGTTGAGGCTCAGGAGCGTCGTTGCTAGCGGCGTCGATTGTGCTTGGGGGAGCATAGGCGAGTTGCTGCCGATGTTTGACCCACTCAAACGTTCTAATTAAGCTTGGGCTCTTGAGCGTGTCTCCTAAAAGATGGATTTGCGGGGTTTGAACGCCAGAGCCTGCGTAAGAGTATTTCACCCGCATTTTGGCGTCCAGCCAACTCACAGCAGAGACCTCGGGGTAGTGAGAGACGATGGAGATTGCTTGCTTGGGGAACTCCGCTTCAGACATCTCCCCAGTGGCAATGTCACGCGACAAGCGAAGCACCTGTTCTTGGCGCTCTAAGAGTCGGATCCTTAAGCGTTGTTGAGCGTATTCGGTGTCACGTCGAACCGTTTCTTCTTCACGCAAAATTTCTTCGTATCTCAAATAGCCAAAGGCCGTGGCGATGGCGGCAAAGAAAAAGATGACCGCTGTGAGCGGCGCCATCAAGGCAAACCGGTCTTGTCGGCTCGGGCTTTGGCTGCGCCACCACCTAGTCCAAGTCTTTAAGACAACTTTCAAGGGTGAGCGTATCGTGAGCATGAGTCTGAGCATGAATTCATTTTAGTGGCACTTGAGTGGCCACTCGATGTGTTGAAGTGTCAAAGTTTCAGGGACCCTTTGAATCGACTTTTTGTTTTCTGAATTTCATAATACAAAAACAGTTAGCATAATTTGAAATTAATTTATTTTGTGTGATAATCTTTAAAAATAATCCATCCTATAGATATCAGGAGACAAGCCATGTCCGCTTTGCCCAATGAACAGCGCACCTTTGCGCTCAATGATGCCGATAGCCAAGAAACTCGCGAGTGGCTTGATGCATTGAGTGCAGTTATTCAAAACGAGGGCACAGAGCGAGCCCACTTCTTGATTGAGCAACTTCTCGAGCACGCCAGAGAGAGTCGAATTGACTTGCCGTTCTCTGCCAACACTGGATACGTCAACACCATCGACACAGAGGAGGAGGAGGTGTGTCCGGGCAACATCGAAATCGAGGAGCGTTTGCGTGCTTATATGCGCTGGAATGCCATGGCCATGGTCGTCAAAGCCAATCGCCATCATCCTGAGGACGGCGGAGATTTGGGCGGCCACATTGGCTCATTCGCGTCCTTGGCCCATTTGTTTGGTGCGGGCTTTAATCATTTTTGGCACGCTGAAAATGAAAACCACGGTGGTGACTTGCTCTATATCCAAGGTCACGTCTCGCCCGGTGTATACGCCAGAGCCTACCTTGAAGGGCGCTTAAGTGAGGAGCAACTGCTGAACTTCCGACAAGAAGTCCACGGTAAGGGCTTATCAAGCTACCCCCACCCCAAGCTCATGCCCGAGTTTTGGCAATTCCCCACCGTCTCAATGGGCCTAGGCCCATTGATGGCCATCTATCAAGCTCGGTTTTTAAAGTACTTGCACGCCAGAGGCATTGCCAACACCGAGAACCGGAAAATCTGGGTGTTTTGCGGCGATGGTGAGATGGATGAGGTGGAGTCCTTGGGCGCGATTGGATTGGCAGCTCGTGAAAAACTGGACAATTTGATTTTCGTCATCAACTGCAACTTACAGCGCCTTGATGGCCCCGTGCGAGGTAACGGCAAAATTATTCAAGAGCTCGAGAGCGAGTTCAGGGGTTCAGGCTGGAACGTGATCAAGCTCATTTGGGGCAGCAATTGGGATAACCTCCTGGCCAAAGACCACGACGGCGCCTTGAGACGCATCATGATGGAGACCTTGGACGGTGACTACCAGGCCTTCAAGGCCAACGATGGTGCCTATGTGCGTCAACATTTCTTTGGTCGCGACCCCAAGACCCTAGAGATGGTGGCCAAGATGAGCGACGATGAAATTTGGAATTTACGTCGCGGAGGACATGATCCTCAAAAGGTCTACGCCGCTTACGCCAAGGCCGTGAAACACAAGGGTCAGCCCACTGTACTGCTGATTAAAACCGTCAAAGGTTTTGGTATGGGCAAAATTGGTGAAGGGAAAAATACTGTTCACCAAACCAAAAAGCTCACCGACGAAGATATCAAAATCTTTCGGGACCGATTCAATATTCCGGTACCTGACAGTGAGCTCTCAAAGTTACCGTTCTACAAGCCCGCAGACGACACGCCCGAGATGCAGTATTTGCACCAGCGCCGCAAAGCGCTTGGGGGCTACTTGCCCGCTCGACGTGTCAAAAGCGAGGAGACCTTCACGGTACCGGCTTTGGAGACTTTCAAGTCCATCCTTGAGCCTACGGTTGAAGGTCGTGAGATCTCGACCACCCAGGCCTATGTGCGCTTTTTAACGCAGCTCCTAAGAGACCCAGCACTTGGCTCAAGAGTGGTCCCAATTTTGGTGGACGAGGCCAGGACCTTTGGTATGGAAGGCCTCTTTAGGCAAGTGGGCATTTATAACCCCGCTGGCCAGCAGTACACCCCGGTCGACAAAGACCAAGTCATGTACTACAAAGAGGACAAAGCTGGGCAGATCTTGCAAGAAGGTATCAATGAAGCGGGCGGCATGAGTTCTTGGATCGCAGCGGCAACGTCATACTCGACCAACAACCGCATCATGATTCCGTTTTATGTCTACTACTCCATGTTTGGCTTTCAGCGCATTGGGGACTTGGCCTGGGCCGCAGGGGACATGCAAGCGCGTGGCTTCTTGCTCGGAGGAACCTCTGGGCGAACTACATTGAACGGAGAAGGCTTGCAACACGAAGATGGTCATAGCCACATTTTGGCGGGCACCATTCCTAACTGTTTGAGTTACGACCCAACCTTTGCCCACGAAGTGGCTGTGATCATGCAAGATGGTCTGAAGCGGATGGTCGAAAAGCAAGAAAATGTTTTTTACTACATCACGCTCTTGAATGAGAACTACCCTATGCCTGGCCTCAAAGCCGGTACCGAAGAGGAAATCATCAAGGGTATGTACCTCCTGAGCGAGGGCGAGGGTGCCAAGAAAGCTCCCCGAGTGAACCTGTTGGGCTCGGGCACCATTCTTCGTGAATCCATTGCCGCTCAAGCTCTTTTGAAAAAGGACTTTGGTGTGGTGGCCAACGTGTGGAGTTGCCCAAGCTTTAATCAACTCGCCCGCGAAGGCCAGGCGGTAGAGCGTTGGAACCTACTCCACCCAGAGAAAACGCCACAAACTTCATTTGTCTCCTCGCAATTGGGCCGTCACGAGGGTCCTGTGGTGGCCTCAACTGACTATATGAAATCCTATGCTGAGCAAATCCGAGCTTTCATCCCCAAAGGCCGAAGCTACAAGGTCTTGGGTACTGACGGCTTTGGACGAAGCGATTTCCGCTCCAGACTGCGCGAGCACTTTGAGGTCAACCGTCACTACATCGTGCTAGCGGCCTTGAAAGCGCTCAGCGAAGATGGTTTGGTGCCCGCGTCCAAAGTCTTGGAGGCCATTGAGAAGTATCAGATCAATACCGAAAAAATCAATCCATTGAACGCCTAAATTCAGGAGACACTGCATGAGTACAGTCGAATTAAAAGTGCCTGATATTGGGGATTTCGATTCCGTGTCAGTCATTGAAATCATGGTCAAAGTGGGCGACGCCATCGAGCTCGAGCAGTCGCTCATCACTGTGGAGTCTGACAAAGCCTCCATGGAAATTCCCTCCAACGTGAAAGGGGTGATCACTGAGCTCAAGGTCAAACTTGGCGATCATGTGAAGGAGGGCAGTGTGCTCGCCTTGGTGAGTGTGGCTGCATCAGATGCTGTACCCACACCCACACCCGCCATTGCGCCTTCAGCATCCGAGTTAAAACCAGCGGCAGCGGTGACCAGCGAAGCTCCTGCTCCGGCACTGGCTTCGGTGCAAGCTGCACCGTCACCTGCTCCGGTAAGCCAAGCTGCTGCCGCTTCTGCAGTCACGCCAGCTCACGAGCCTACCCAAACGCTTGCCACACTCACGCAAGTGCCCCATGCTTCACCTTCGATTCGTAAACTCGCCCGAGAGTTGGGTGTGCCTCTGGGTGAGGTCAAGGGATCGGGGCCCAAGGGTCGAATCTCTTTGGAGGACATCCAGGCCTTTTCTCGTCGCGTCATGAGTGGTGAGACGCAAACGCTGGCCCAAGCAGCATCCTCCTCCAGCCGTCCTCAAGGCGCGGCAGGTTCAGGTGAGGCGCTAGGGTTGTTGCCATGGCCCAAAGTGGATTTTGCTAAATTCGGCCCCATCGAGCGCAAAGAAATGGGGCGTATCAAAAAAATCTCTGGCGCGAACTTGCATCGCAATTGGGTGATGATCCCCCACGTGACCAATCACGATGATGCGGACATCACTGACTTGGAGGCCTTTAGAGTGCTCTCCAATAAAGAGAATGAAAAAAGTGGCGTGAAAATTACCATGCTGGCCTTTTTGATTAAAGCCTGTGTGAGTGCGCTCAAGAAATTCCCTGACTTCAATGCCTCACTCGACGGTGAGGAGTTGGTTTATAAGCATTACTATCACATCGGTTTTGCTGCAGATACACCCAACGGCTTGATGGTGCCTGTGATCAAGGATGCTGATAAAAAAGGCATTCTTGAAATCTCCTCGGAGATGTCAGATTTGGCCAAAAAAGCGCGTGAAGGCAAGCTCGGACCGGCCCAAATGACGGGCGCATGTTTCACCATCTCCTCTTTGGGCGGTATTGGTGGGCGTTATTTCACTCCTATCATCAACGCGCCTGAAGTGGCAATCTTGGGTGTGTGTAAGAGTCAAACTCAGCCAGTATGGAATGGACAAGCGTTTGAGCCGCGTTTAATCTTGCCTCTCTCACTGAGTTGGGATCACCGCGTGATCGATGGGGCACAAGCTGCCCGTTTCAATGCCCATTTGGCACAAATTTTGGCCGATTTCCGTCGCGTTTTACTTTAAGAAAGTCCATCCATGGCAACCCTAGACATCAAGGTCCCTGATATTGGTGACTTCAGTGAAGTGGCGGTGATTGAAATCTTGGTCAAGGTGGGCGACCACGTCAAAGCCGAGCAAAGCTTGATCACTGTCGAATCAGATAAAGCCTCGATGGAGATTCCTTGCTCCCATTCCGGGGTTGTCAAAGAGCTCAAAGTCAAACTCTCAGACAAAGTGAAAGAGGGCAGTGTGCTCTTGACCTTGGAGGTGCAAGAGAGTGCCCAGGATGCCACAACGGCCGGCCAGGCACCGAGTACGGCCCCTTCAACTCAAGCAGCACCGTCAACCCAAACCTCGGCTCCAATAGCAGCCCCAACAGCAACCCCAATCGCGCCCCCTAGCAGTGCGGCCATTTTGTCCCCATCTCCCGCTCCCACCCAAACCGACTGCGATGTGTTGGTCTTGGGGGGTGGTCCTGGGGGGTACTCTGCCGCTTTTAGAGCCGCCGACTTGGGACTCAAGGTGATTTTGGTCGAGCGCTACAGTGCGTTGGGCGGCGTTTGTTTGAACGTGGGTTGTATCCCCTCCAAAGCGTTATTGCATGTGGCCAGTGTCATGGATGAGGTCTCTCATTTGGCGGCCATGGGGGTAAGCTTTGCGCCCCCTAGCGTTAACTTGGATCAACTCAGAGCTCATAAGGATAAAGTGATCTCCAAACTCACGGGCGGCTTGGGAGCCATGGCCAAGATGAGAAAAGTGGAGGTCGTGCGAGGCTTTGGATTTTTTGAAGGACCCCATTCGTTGAAGGTCGAGGAGACCCAAGGCAGTGCACAAGAAAAGACCGGTAAAACACGCTCCCTCACCTTCAAGAGCGCCATCATCGCCGTAGGCTCCCAAGCAGTTCGTTTGCCGTTCATGCCAGACGATCCTCGGATTGTGGACAGCACCGGCGCACTCAAGCTTCAATCAGTGCCCAAGAAAATGTTGATTTTGGGCGGTGGCATTATTGGCCTAGAGATGGGAACCGTCTACAGCACCCTGGGGGCACGTTTGGATGTGGTGGAGATGATGGACGGTCTCATGCAAGGTGCAGACCGAGACCTGGTGAAGGTTTGGCAAAAAATGAATGCCCCACGTTTTGATCAGATCATGCTCGGGACCAAAACCATTGGTGCTGTTGCTACTAGCAAAGGCATTGAGGTGAGTTTTGAGAGTCCCAAAGGGGTCACCAAAGAAACCTACGACTTGGTGCTCCAAGCTGTGGGAAGAAGTCCCAACGGTAAGAAAATCAAAGCCGAGGCCGCTGGAGTGTCAGTCACAGATCGTGGTTTTATCGGTGTTGATATTCAGATGCGAACCAATGTTGCCCACATCTTTGCGATCGGAGATGTGGTGGGGCAACCCATGTTGGCTCACAAGGCGGTGCACGAGGCCCATGTGGCTGCTGAGGTTGCAGCCGGCGCCATCTTGGGCGATGCAAAGTTGGCTCAGAGTGCTTTCAACGCCCGAGTTATTCCAAGCGTGGCCTATACCGATCCAGAAGTGGCTTGGGTGGGTCTCACCGAGGACCAAGCCAAAGCCAACGGCATTGCCGTCAAAAAAGGCTTATTCCCTTGGGCTGCATCAGGGCGTGCCATCGCCAACGCTCGAGACGAAGGCTTTACGAAATTGCTCTTTGATGATTCTCCCGATTCCCATGGGCACGGAAAAATCCTTGGTGGAGGAATGGTGGGTACCCATGCTGGCGACATGATTGGTGAGGTGGCATTGGCCATCGAGATGGGAGCCGATGCGGTGGACATTGGCAAAACCATTCACCCCCATCCGACTTTGGGTGAGACCATCGGCTTGGCCGCAGAGGCCGCGCATGATTCATGCACCGATTTACCCCCAGTCAAGAAAAAATAAGGGCTCTCAGTTTTGCTCTGCAGTCAAAGGCGTTAGCGCATTGACTGATGGGGAACCAGATGGCAATGCCGATGCGGGCTGTGATGGCGCAGTGGCGGCATTGCTGGTTGGGCTGGTCAGTCCAAATGGTAAGTTGGGTAAATTGGGCAAACTGGGAAAACTCGGTAAGCCGGGTAACCGCTTGGGCAACTCGCTCAACGTGCTCACCGTGCTTGGGAATAATTCATTGACTCGCCTGGCCCCATCAAACCGCTTGGCCCAATAGGCATCCCTCATATCTTCGATACGCACTTGATGTCCAGGTCGAGGGGAATGGATGAATTTGCCGTCTCCGATGTAGATACCAACATGACTAAAAGCTTGGCGCAAGGTGTGATAAAAAACTAAATCACCAGGCTTTAGATCCTTCACATCCACGTTTTGAGTGACCTCAGCTTGATCCCTGGCTCGGCGTGGCAAAACCAATCCGATGGATCGCTCAAAAATGGTTCTGACAAACCCACTGCAATCAAAACCAGTGGCCTCATTTGTACCCCCAGCGCGGTAAGGCACGCCCAGAAGTCCCATGGCGTTCACCACCAGACCAGAGGCGGTATCGCTCACATTTTGTCGAAGTTGCTCAATTTGGTTGATCACACCCGCTTCCACCAGGAATTGTTCAATGTCCTGGGCAGGTTGGCGCTTGGGTGCCGCCCACGTAAGGCTGCAAGTAAGCATTAAAGAGTAGACGAGCCAAATGCGCATGACCTTGATTTTAATAGGGTTTAATGACAGTTTCGTGGGATCGGTTGCGTGTTTTTACCTAACCGGTGAGTGCACATTGAAAAATCACCTAAACTCCATGCCAGTCTTCTCTTGGAGCAACTGCTGGACTGAATTTTTCTACAGCCCTAAGTTTCCCCTCTTCGTGCGTTTGCCCTTTGTCCCTTGGCCCCGAGTGAAGTCAAAAGCAATCCTATGCCATAGAAAGTGATGAGTTATGTTCAAAGCCTTGGTGCTCAGAAAAGAAGATGCCTTCACCGCTCAAATCGAGAGTTTGAGCGAAGATGCCTTGCCCCAGGGTGATGTCTTCGTTCAAGTGCATTACTCCACGCTCAACTACAAGGACGCCTTGGCCATCACCAATACCGCCCCTGTGGTGCGTCAATGGCCCATGGTGGCTGGAATTGATGGCGCTGGTGTGGTGCTTCGATCCGACTCGGCCCAATGGCATGAGGGGCAGGCTTTTGTTCACAACGGCTGGGGGTTGGGGGAGACGCGTTTTGGGCTCCTGAGTGAACGAGCTAGTCTGGAGTCCAAAGGTTTGGTGCATTTGCCCAGTGTTTTTACGCCTTTGCAAGCTATGGCCATTGGAACCGCCGGCTACACCGCCATGCTTAGCGTCATGGCACTTGAGCGACATGGACTCAAACCAGGAGACGGCGAGGTCTTGGTAACCGGGGCCACTGGAGGTGTGGGTAGCGTGGCAGTGGCCTTACTCTCAAGTCTAGGCTACACCGTGGTGGCCAGCACGGGTAAGGCATCGGAGGCCAACTATTTAAAAAGCTTAGGCGCATCAGATGTGATCGACCGTGCAGAGCTCAGTGTCCAAAATTCACGTCCACTACAAAAAGAGCGTTGGGCTGGGGTGGTGGACTCAGTGGGCTCACACACCTTGGTCAACGCTTTGGCCCAAACGCGTTATTCTGGGGTTGTTAGCGCTTGTGGTTTAGCCCAAGGCTTTGATTTACCCTCGACGGTGATGCCTTTTATCTTGAGGGGTGTGAGTTTGCTTGGTATCGATTCAGTGATGGCGCCATTGCCCCTCAGAATTGAGGCATGGGAGCGTTTGGCCAAAGACATGGATCCCATTAAGCTTGGGCTTATGACGCGAGTCATTGCCATGCAAGAGGTGATTGAAGTGGCTCACGCGCTCAGGCAGGGTCAAATCAAAGGCCGCGTTGTTGTAAAGGTGTCATGATGCTAATGTCCGCTGAAGAGTCTCAACTTGTCATCGTTGATGTGCAAGACGCACCCCTTGCCGAAATTCCTAGCGCTGGCCCCGTCTTGGCGCGCGCCCAGTTGCTCGCACGAGTCGCCAGTGTTTTACGAATTCCTCTGACCTGTACAGAGCAACATCCTCAGGTTTTGGGGCACATGCCACAAGCGCTACAAGCGCTTTGCCCAAGGCCGCTCACCAAGATGGTGTTTTCTGCCTGTGACGAGGGATTGATCGAGTTGCTTCGCCCCGTTGCGAAAGCCGCAGCCGTGCAGGGCAATGCGCGCAGTTTGCCCAAGCATTTGCAGAAAAAAGAGATTCCGGCACCAGAGAAAAATCAAATCGTTTTGTTGGGTTTGGAGGCGCATGTGAGTGTGCTTCAAACGGCGCTTGATCTTTTGGAGGATGAATTTGACGTGTGTGTGGTGGTGGATGCCACTCGCTCCAAGCGCCAAAGCGATCAAGATGCCGCCCTTGATAGGCTCGCCTCTGCAGGTGCTGAGCTTGTCACCACGGAGATGGTTGTCTACGAATGGCTTAGAAGCGCCGAGCACGAACGCTTTGAGGAGATTGAGCATTGGCTCAAGGCGTTGAATTTGCCTTGAAGTGGGATTCCAAGCAAGGCCCCCGCCGTTGGCTGCATCCTAAGGGTTGAGCGCAAGACTTCTTGCAATGCATCACATCTTCTATGTCGAAGTATGAGCCTCTAGGCCTGAGGGCGTGGGCTTGGCTTATTTAAAGTGCCTTTTAGCGTGC
>Ga0007809_10000163_pt1 | contig 26856 bp, 26 predicted proteins | sample CryBogCBE02Aug07_FD_60383 | JGI IMG/M metagenome (GOLD analysis project Ga0007809, IMG submission 60383) | Freshwater microbial communities from Crystal Bog, Wisconsin, USA - CBE02Aug07 | ecosystem: Environmental > Aquatic > Freshwater > Lake | place: Crystal Bog, Wisconsin, USA | collected...
CCCATGGGAGGCACGAAGGGCTCGATGCTTCGGATGGCGGGGAATGCGAAGAGGAGGGCGGCTCCGAAGGCCAGCTCGTTGATGTCCGGCGGCGCATTGCTCTTCACCAACTTGCGGACCATGTTCATGAAGCCGACGGCGACTGCCAGCATCAGGATGGAGACGAACATGGTGAAGAGCTTGATGGAGAGTGTCCGTTGCAGGTCGATCCGGAAGTGAACGTAGTTTTTTGAATGATCCGGTTCAGGAGTCAGGATGATCTTGTACCCCTCGAAGGAGCAGAGGCTCGTATCAAGTTGGATGGGAACTCGTTCTTCGACGACGCCCCGGGAGTTGATGCTTCCGCTGCGGTCAACGAAGATCCTGAGATAGGCCCTGTGGTTGTCGAAGGGATAGAGGAACTGCGATCCCGCATCGTGAACCTGGTACTGGGTCGGAAGGTAGTTGTTGAAGGCCGAGTAGGAATTGCTGGAGCTGATCTTGAGCACCGACTCGCCGATCGTGAGTTCGTCGACCAGGAAGTAATCGTGCTTCGGCGAGAACTGAGGGGTGATTTCGGACTCGGGGAGCCTGAGCTGGAGTCGTGCGTTGATGTCTCCGTGTGCCGCGTCAAACGACATCAGGTTGACGACGAGGTGTGGCTCGGTGCCCTTGGTGAAGGCGCTTTCGGCATCTCCCGACATGATGCTCGAAAGCACCATGGCCAGCGGGACAAAGAAACTGCGCAGCTTTCTGGCGGGATGACGCCGTCTATTCATGCGCAGGGCTGGCCGGGTGCGCGTTTTTCTCGGTGAAGGCGAAGATCAGGCCGGAGAAGACGAAGACACCGTGCAGGATGATCATGCCGGTCATCTTCGTTCGGAAGAATGCCGTGGTTGCCGGATCCGAGGAGGGGCTCATGGTTCCCAGATCAATGAAGAGCTTGAGCAGTTCGATCGAGGAGATGGCGACGATCGATCCGATGATCTTGAGTTTCAGCCCGCTGTAATCGATTTTGCCCATCCAGGAGGGGCGGTCCACATGGGACTTGGCGATGTCGATCTTGGAGACAAAGTTCTCGTAGCCGCTGAATATGATCATCACCAGGAGGTTGGCAACAAGAACCACATCGACGAGTTCCAGGACGCCGATCTCCATGAACTGGGTGGTGATCGATCCGAAGTGGGAGACCATGTGCCAGAATTCCTGGAGGAATTTGAGCCCGATGATCGGAAGCGTCAGCACAAGGCACAGGTAGAAAGGCGCCAGGATCCAGCGGCTGGCAAAGATCCCTTTCTCGAGGATATTTTGGAGTGCGTTGAACATGGGGTTGATGATGCCGTCTTTTTCCGTGGCGCTGGAAGCCGGAATTCGGAAGTCGGCCGAATATCAGGCTTTGGGCGGCTCCAGTTGGTATTCCTTGGCGAGGAGTTCGGGGGGGAGGGGGGGCAGGAGCGGCTCGCCCATGTCCACCTCGATGTAGGCGGCCGTGTCGCCCAGGCGCGCATGATTCAGTGCCTCTTCCAGCTCTCCGTTGGTGCGGACGATCGTGGTGAACCAGCCGTCGCAGCCCATCGCGGCGGGAAGGTCTGCGTAGCGCCATTGGGCGATCCTGTTGTAGTCCCGGGAGGCGTTGCACTCGAGGAACTCCTCGATGCCGAAGAGTTGGTTGTTGGCCACGAGGATGATCGGTTTCACCCCGTATTTTCCCATGACGCCGATTTCCGTGGCGGTCAACTGGTGGGATCCGTCGCCGGTGACGAGGATCACACGGCGGTCCGGGGCCGCAAGACAGACTCCCAGTGTTGCCGGGGTGGCCCATCCGATGGATCCCCAGAGCGACTGGTTCAGGTAGCGGGCATCCCCGGGGAGGAGAATCGAGGAGAGTTGGAGCGAGGAGGTGCCTGTCTCGGCGACGAGCAGGTCGCCATCCCTCAGGAAGGACTGGATGCGTGTCCGGAGCGAGGGGAACGTGATGCGCCCCTCCGCGGTGCCGTCCTCCGGGGCCGGAACGGGTAGGGGAGGTTTTTCTCCGCGGGTCACGGCGTGGGCCCCCGCAAGCAGGCCCTCGAGCACATCGCCGATCCAGACAGGGGAGAAGGAGCGGGTGTAGGACTGGATCTCCGAGCCGTTCTCACCCAGCACGATCTGCGTCGGCTGTACCGAGATGAATCGTTCCCGCGAGAGATGGGAACTCGAGAAGCCGGTGGAAAGGTCGTCAAAGAGCAGTCCTCCCAGATCGAGGATCAGGTCGGCTTCCTCGACATAGGCACGCACCTCGGGCCGCGAGAATTCACCGCGGTAGCTCCCCATGTAGGAGGGGTGGCGCTCCCCGAGGACGGACTTGTCCATGACGCCGGTGGCGAAGGGGATGCCGGTCTTTTGCAGCAGGCGGTCGACCAGATCTTCCATCCCGTAGCGTGCCAGCGTGAAGGTCGGAAGGATCACCGGTTTGCGGGCCTTCGCCAGGCGCTGGAGGATCAGCGTGAGGGCGGCCTTCAGTTCGCCGGGTTCGCTCGGCGGCGGGCGCCATGTCCGCAGCGAATACGGTTCGGGAATCGTGCCGAGCACCGGCATCCGGGCGTAATCCTCGGGGAAGAGCAGGTAGGCGGGGCGGCGTTCGCGCAGGGCGGTGTCGATGACGCGCTCGAGTTCGGCAACGGCATTTCCCGGATCCAACACGGCGTGGGCGCAGGATGCAGCCGCCATGATGGCGCTGAAATGGTCGTAGCGACCGTCACCGAGCGAGTGGTGCATCACCCGCCGTGCACGCATGATCCTGCTGCTCGGGGCGCCGACGAGATGGAAGACGGGGAGGCGCTCCGCCATGCACCCCATCTGGCCGTTGATCGCACTGAGTTCGCCCACCCCGAAGGTGGTCGTGATCATCCCGGCGCCGTGAACGCGGGCATAGCCGTCGGCGCTGTAGGCGGCGTTGAGTTCGTTGCTCGAGAGGATCCATTCGAGACCGGGATGATCCTCGATCGCGTCGTTGATGGGGAAGGAAAAGTCCCCCGGCAACCCGAAGACATGCCCGATCCCGAGCGCGGCGATCCTGCCGACCGCATACTCGGCGACCGTGGGCACGGTTCCGGAGTACGGTCGGTTCATCGTCATCGTTGAGGGGGCGGGAAACGTCGGACCCGGCCGGCGTTACTTGCCGAGCACCTTGTTCCAGGCGGCGATCTGCGCTGACTGGGCGGCGAAGAGCGGCTCGGGCGAGTCGATGATCTCGATCGAGGTGATGGTGTCGCCCTGCTTCACGGCGTTGACGACCTCCTGGTCCTTGGGGCCGTCGACGGCACCGAAGATGGCGTGCTTCCCGTCGAGCCACGGGGTGGGGACATGGGTGATGAAGAACTGGCTGCCGTTGGTGTTGGGCCCCGCGTTGGCCATCGAGAAGAGGCCGGGTCGGTCGTGCCTGAGGCCGGGGGCGAACTCGTCCGCGAACTTGTATCCGGGGCCTCCCATGCCGGTGCCGGTCGGATCGCCGCCCTGGATCATGAAGTCGGGGATGACCCGGTGGAACTTGATGCCGTTGTAGAAGCCGCGGTGGGCGAGGTTGAGGAAGTTTGCCACGGTAACGGGGGCCTTGGAGGCGTAGAGGGTGCCGTGGATGTCGCCCCGGGAGGTGTGGACGATGATGCGGATGTCCTGGACGGGAGCGGCCGGCGTGGCGGCTCCGGCGATGCCGGGGGACATGGAGAGAATCGCGGGGATGGTGAAAAGTGTCTTTTTCATGAGGCCGCTATTGGGTAGCAGGGAGGCGTGTCAAAGAAAGCCAAATCACCCGTTTCGCCGAAGAAGGCCATGAAACCACTTTCCACGCCCGGAGTCCTGCGCGTCGGACTTGTCCAGATGCGCTGTTCGGCCTCCCCTGCCGCGAACATGAAGAAGGCTGTAACGATGATTCGTGAAGCCGCCGCCAAGGGGGCCGCCGTCGTCTGCCTGCCCGAACTCTTCCTGAGCGAATACTTCTGCCAGAGCGAGGATCACGATTACTTCAAACTCGCCGAACCGATCCCCGGGCCCTCGACGGCAACGCTCGGCAAGGTGGCCGGGGAACTCGGCGTCGTCCTCATCGCCTCGCTCTTCGAGCGCCGCGCTCCCGGGCTCTACCATAACACGACGGCCGTCCTGGAAGCCGACGGGAAATACCTCGGCAAGTACCGGAAGATGCATATCCCGGACGACCCTCTTTTCTACGAGAAGTTCTATTTCACGCCCGGCGATCTCGGATTCCGCAACTGGAAGACTTCCGCGGGGAATCTCGGCGTGCTGATCTGCTGGGACCAATGGTATCCCGAGGCGGCCCGCCTGACGGCATTGCAGGGAGCCGAGGTTCTTTTCTATCCCACGGCCATCGGCTGGCATCCCTCCGAGAAGAGGAAATACGGGGCCGACCAGAAGGCGGCCTGGCAACTCGCCCAGCGCGCGCATGCGCTTGCCAACGGCTGCTATGTCTGCGGTGTGAACCGCATCGGGCACGAGGCCCCTGCGGGCGGCGCGGGTCTGGAATTCTGGGGCGGCACGTTCGTGGCGGCTCCGAACGGCAAGATCGTGGCCGAGGCCCCGGCCGACGAGGAGACGGTCCTCGTCGTCGATCTCGACCGGAATTTCGCCGACACCCAGCGCACGCACTGGCCTTTCCTCCGGGATCGTCGCATCGACGCCTACGGCGGCATCGAGAAGCGTTTCCTCGACTGATCGCCCCGCGTGCCATCCTTCCGGTCATCCCCCCCGCCGCAACCGGACGGTGTGCGCGACTACCGGCTGCTGCTCGAACGGTGGTTGAAGGTCTGTGGTGTGGAGGAAAGCCTGGCTCTCGGGATCTACGGGGAAGCTGGCGGCTATCCTCTGGCGGTCGTGGAGACGACGTTGCCCGATCCCGCAAAGCCCGCCTTCTATTTCTCCGCCGGAATCCATGGCGACGAACCCGCCCCCGTGGAGGCGTTGATCCGGTGGGCCGAGCAGAATCAGGGGTGTCTCGCGGCGTGGAACCTGACGATTTTCCCGTGCCTCAACCCCTGGGGGCTGGAGCGCAACATTCGCTTTGACGCCGAGGGGCGAGATCTCAACCGCTGCTACAATTCCATCAAGGTTCCTCAGATCGCAGCCCAAGTGGCCGTGATGAAGGGGCGGCGATTCGATGTCGCCGCAAGCCTCCACGAGGACTACGACGCGAGGGGCTTCTACCTCTACGAAATCGCCGGCAGGCACTCCTCCTGGGGCGCCGCCGTCCGGCAACGTCTCTCCCGTCTGATGAAACCCGATGACCGGAAGAGCATCGACGGGCATCGGGCAAACTCCGGAACGATCCGCAGGAGGATCCATCCCCGCATCATGCCCGGTCATCCGGAGGCGTTTCTCCTGCACTTCCGCCATGCCTCAAGAACGCTGACCTTCGAGACCCCCTCGGAACTGGCCTTGGGTGACAGGGTTCGTGTGCAGTCGGCTTTTCTGGAAATCATTCCGAAATTCCTGAAATCCAAGGGTGGCAAACGGACGAAAACCCGCTAGGTTTGGAGTCCCAACCAGTCATGAAGCGATACCTCATTCCGGCGTTCTGTCTTGTATCGAGTTTCGTGATGGCGGACTCCATCACCCTGAAGTCGGGCGAGCAGCTAAAGGGTGATGTCATCAACGATGGCCCCGACGGGATCCTGATCGATTATTACGTCACCCCCACCATCAGGGACCAGCGGCTCGTGGTCAGGGACGACATCGCGAAAATTTCCGTCATTCCTCCCGATGACAAGGCCTACGGCGAGCTTGGTTCCCTGGCGTCGCCCGCGACGTTGCTGGACACATCGTTCCACGACTCGCTGATCGAGAAGAAGATCCCCGATTTCCTCTCCTGCTACCCCTATTCCAAGCATCTCTCCGAACTCCGCGCGCGGTTGGCCTCGCTTGCCGCCGAACGGTCCCGCATCCGCGAAGGGGACCGCAAGGTCGAGGGCACCTGGTACACGCATGCCGAGCTTGAGGCTGACCCTTACCAAACCACAGCCATGCTCCAATCCGCCTCGATCAAGGAAAGGGCCCTTGCGGGCGATCCGGTGGCGGCTCTCCAGCAATATGAGCTGCTGGAAAAAAATTTCCCCGGATCCAGGGTTTTCCCGGATGCGCTGGATGCCGCGGTGGATCAAATCGACCGGCTCAAGGAGCGGCTTGCAAAGGCCAGGGCGGACTTTGACGTGATGGACAAGAAGAGGCAGGCCGCGCTTGCGCTGGCCCGCGCCGACCAGGCCAAGGAACTCAAGGATGCGATCGACAGGGAGGCGGCGACCTCCAAGGGAGCCATGCTCAAGGCCCAGGCGGACGGGACGAGGTTCTTCCCTGTTTTTCCCGGTAACAAGGAGTCCTTCGACGCGCTTCAGGCGCTCGCTGACACGGAGCGCCAGCGTCTGGTGACGTTGCAGAAAACGCCGATGCGCGAGGGCTTGAAGGCCTCCGCCGAGGCTTCCCGCCTCGCCGATGCGGGAAGTCTGAAGGAAGCCCAGGATCAGCTCGCCGCGGCGCAAAAGCTTTGGCCCGCCAACCATGACGTGGTTGTCATCACCTCCCAACTGGACCAGAAAAACAAGGCGGCGGCCCTCCAGAAAACAACCCCGTCCGCAACATCCCAATCCAGTAAATGAACAGCAACACCACACGCTGCTCCAAGGTGGAGCGCAAGACCGCGGAGACCGACATCTCGCTGACACTCCGCCTCGACAGTCAGGGAACACCCGACATTAGGACCGGCATCCCGTTCTTCGATCACATGCTGACGCTTTTTGCCAAGCACGGGCTCCTCGATCTCTCCGTCACCGCCAAAGGTGATATCGAGGTCGACTACCACCACACCGTGGAGGATGTCGGGATCACGCTCGGACAGGCCCTTGCCAAGGCCCTCGGAGAAAAGGCCGGCATCCGCCGTTACGGTCATGCCTACGTCCCGATGGACGAGGCCCTTGCGCGGGTCGTCGTCGATTGCAGCGGCAGACCCTTCCTGGCCTACGAGGCTCCCCGCGGCGTGGAGGCCGTCGGACTCTTCCCCTTCCAGCTTGTGGAGGAGTTCCTCCGCGCCCTGGCCGTCAATGCCGGCCTGACGCTTCATGTCTCGGTGCTGGCTGGCCGGGACGCCCACCACATGGCCGAGGCGGTGTTCAAGGCTCTCGGACGCGCGCTTGATGTCGCCGTCTCCCGCGACGGTCGCGTGCAGGGTGTGCCCAGCACCAAGGGCGTGCTGTGAGCGGCGGCCCGTCTCCCAAGATCGGCCTTGTCGATTACGGCAGCGGAAACCTCCGCAGCGTCCAGCGCGCGCTTGAGCACGAGGGGGCCGATGTGGTTCATGTCCGCCGCCCCGGGGATGCGGCGGCTTGCGTCGCCCTCGTTGTTCCCGGCGTAGGATCTTTCGGCGACTGCGCGCGCCAGCTCCGCGAGGCCGGCCTGTGGGAGTTCATCCTCGAGTGGCTTGCGGCCGACCGTCCCTACCTTGGCATCTGCCTCGGCTACCAACTGCTTTTTGAATCGAGCGAGGAATCCCCGGGAGTCGGCGGCTTCGGCGCGCTTCCCGGCAAAGTGGTGCATTTTCCGGAGGAATCCGGCCTGAAGATCCCGCACATGGGATGGAATCAACTCCGTCGGCGTGTGCCCGGCGACCGCCTCCTGAAGGGGCTCGGGGAAGATCCGGATTTCTACTTCGTCCACTCCTACTACCCCGTGCCTTCCGATGCCGCGGTGATCACCACCACCTGTTCCTACGGCGTGGAGTTCGCCGCCAGCGTCACCCGGGGAAACATCAGCGGGGTGCAGTTCCATCCCGAGAAGAGCCAGAAGCTCGGGCTCGCCATGCTCCGCAACTTCATTCATTCCCTGCCCCGTCCCCTAGCTTCCAGCTCCCCAATTCATGCTCCTCTACCCAGCCATTGACCTGATGGACGGACAGGTCGTCCGTCTCGAGCGAGGCCTCGCCGAGAAAAAAACCGTTTATTCCGACGACCCCGTCGCCATGGCCAAAAAATGGGAGGCGGCCGGGGCCGACTGGATTCACCTCGTGGACCTCGACGCGGCGTTCGAGGGTAAGAGCCGCAATCTGGAGGTGATCCGCGCGATCGCAAAGGCCGTTACCGTTCCCTGCGAACTCGGTGGCGGAATGCGCGACGCCGGATCCATCGAGGCGGGACTCTCGACCGGCGTGCGCCGTGTCATCATCGGCACCAAGGCCGCGGAGCCCGGTTTTCTTGATCAGGCGGCCGGAGCGTTCGGCCCCTCCCGCCTGGCTGTCGGCATCGATGCCAAGGACGGGAGGGTGGCCGTGAAGGGATGGGTGGAGACCATGGAACTCACCGCGCTCGACCTCGCCCGACAGGCCGTGAACGCCGGAATCAGGACCATCATCTACACCGATATCGCCACCGACGGGATGCTTCAGGGGCCGAATCTGGCCGCCATGCGCGAGATGGCCTCGGAAGTCCCGTGTGACCTGATCGCGAGCGGCGGGGTTTCGGGCCCCCAGGACATCCGCGATCTGGCCCAGGTGCCCGGCATTCACGGAGCCATCATCGGGAGGGCTCTCTACGAGGGTAGAATGCCCGAGGATCTGAGGTCGATCCTCCGGGTCTGACGGACCGCTTACGGATTCTCAAAAATCCGCACAAAGTCGGGCCGGCCGTTCCTCAGGAAGAAGGGGATCAGGCAGTTGCCGGCCGCTCCCTCCTGCGTGACGGAGAGAGGGAAACGGACTCCGTCGATTTCCGCAATCCATTCGATGGAAGGCGGATGTCCCGTGAAGAGAAGACTGTTGCCTGGGCTCAGGATGCCGAGGGTTCTGGCGGGTTTCCCATCATGCGCCGGCACGCGGAGCGTGAGGGTCTTGTCCGGCATGGCATTGACCACCCGGTAATGGAAAGGGTCCTTGGTGACCAGTTCGACCGGATAGGAGAGGAACTGGAGATCGGGCGGCCGGGGATCCGGTGTTACGGAAGCACGGGGAAGGGGTAGGTTGGGTTTCCCTACCGGGCTGTTGCGGCGCAAGTCACCGCTCAGGAGCAGAAAACGGTGACACTTTCTCGGAAAGACAAAAGGGCGGTTCGCGACGATGACTCCCTCGGGGGAGCGGACCACCAGATTGATCGTGGAATTGGTCAGCGGTTCATCCGCCGTCCAGGTGCCCTGGCGGAAACGGGGATAATCGGCCGGAGCATTGGTCCCCTTGGAAAGCGAGATTTCCGGGACGCTCGTCGCATTGATGATCGTCAGGCGGATCGATGGCGGCCCTTCGCCCCCGTTCGTCGCGTGGTGCCGCGTGCCCCGGCCTGCGGCATCCTTTCCCGGACAGGGGCTAGCGGACGCCACGACCAGAATAAGAAAAATTTTTGGCAGGGAGTTCATGGCGGAGGGATCAGTACCAGCGGCTGCGGTGAATATCGGGGACGAGTCGTCCCTTCGCGTCGGGAGCAAGGCTGATGATCCCCTCGGTGACCTCGGTGGAGAGGGGGTTCCCCCGGGTATCGAGCGCCTGCCCCACGGCGACGATCCTGAAGGTCCGGCTCTGCACCGAGCAGTGGCCGATGATCCGCGCAAAGGCCTCCTCCCTGGCCCTGTCGAACACATCGGCTGCCGGTGGCGAACTCCCCGGAAGATTGCGAGAGAGATTGGGCAGGTAGGTCTCGGCGTTCACGAGGTTGGTGGTGAGGATGCCCAGATCGGAAAGGCGGTTGAAGGGACGGTGCTCCTCCACCAGGGAGGCCAGTTTTTCCACCGAGGTGGCGCTGATGACGCAGTCGGGGAATCTCCGGTCCGACGTTGCCGACACACCCGTGAAGAGCGAGGTGAGTACGGCATGGGACGCCGTGTTCACATTGATGCGGCCGGGAATTCCGGAATCGGTCCCCGGCGATGATGCGCCGGGCTTCCTTGCCGGATCGTTCACGGTGAACAGGTCGACGAGGTCGAGGGCGCGCTTGCCCGGCAGATCCCAGTCGTTCTTCCGCGTGGCAACATGGAATTCCGGCTGTCCGAACCGCAATGTTCTCCCGCCGCCGCACCCGAAGGGGTTAGACCTCCCGGTCCCTCCCGTTTTGGGTGCCTCTCCGGAATCGTCGGCCTGCGCCGGGTCGTAGATGTTGCCGAGTTCGCCGATCGACCTCATCGCACCTTTCCTGACGACTGACGGAGCCAGGATCGCGTCGCGTCCCGGATCATAAGGTGAGGCGATGGCATCAGGGGCGACGGAGATCCCCGCTGGCCGGTTCCCGGTGGGAGGATTGAGCGGGACCGGGTCCCTGCGTGTCCAAGTGTGCTGCGGGTCGAGGATCGCGCCCGCCTGCGAGGCCGCCGCCGGGTTGACACCTTTCCATCGTGATTTCCGGGGATAGTCCGAAACGGCCTCCCAGACATAGCTCGTGAGGATATTCTGCCTCGGATCGCCGACCGCGCGGTAACTTCCGGTGGCGATGGCCTCGTCCGCCTCGTCCTGTTCCGCCGTGTGGTCGGACCTGGCCGAGTAGGTCGGCACCGTCATGCACTGCCAGTTGGAAAGACCGTTCGTGAGCCTGCCGCCGAGATGCTTGAGTCCCCCCTCCCTGTCGCCGGGGGAAATTCCGGCGGGACGGGTGCGGTCCGCCATCATCCCGTTCCAGCGCAGGAAAAAGGGCTGTTGCGAGGTTCCGTCGGCGTTGCCCGACGGGCCGCTGTTCCATGTCGGCGGGCTGGTGGTGGCCGTCGGGGAAGTCCAGCTCTGCTCCGTTGGCGGGAATGAGATCACGAGGAGTTCGTTGGGGCGGATTTCGGGGAGGGAGGATGAGACGCCGTCGTAATCGTCGAAGGGAGTGACGATCCCCGTCCCGAAACTGACCCGGGCCCGGTTGCCGACGGTGAGGCGGGCCGTGCCCCCCGCGGGAATCGGTGAGGTCGTGGGATTCCAGACCTCGACGTAGAAGCGGCTCTCGATGGTGACGGAGTTGGATGTCTGGTTCTTTCTGGTGCAGCACTCGGCGATCTGGGTCACGTAGGGGATGAGGCCTCGTCCCAAGGGGATCTCCGGGGAAGGGCCTGTCGTGGCATCCGAGGACGAGATGTAATCGACGATCGAGCAGGCGAGCCGCTGCAGGTAGAGCGTCGCCTGTGCGGTAGGCAGCGAGGGGTCGCGCGTTTTGAACTTCGGGAGGTTGCGCTCGATGATCGTGGCGATGTTGGTGGCCCTGGCGTAGGGAGTCGCACCCCAGGCCTGGTTGGTGACCAGATCATTGAGATTGTATTTGGGAAGCCCTCCCTCGGGGTATCCGGCCGGAATGATATCGGGAAGCAGGCACGGCTCGGCAGTGAGGAGATGTTTGGTTGCGAGGAAGTCATGCTCGTCGGCGAAGGCATGGGCATAGCTTTCCAGCGTCGGGAGAAACGCAGCCTGCTCCTTAAGACGGTTGGCGTCCGCCGCCTGCAGCAGGGATCCGGAAGCGTTGGTCAAGGGAAGGGAGGATGGGCCCGAATCCCAGTTCTGGGGCTCGTTTCTCGGCGCACCGCGGTGCAGGAGGGGATTGAGCCGGGATGCCTCATCGGTCAGCGCGTAGGCGTAGCGGGCCACTGCTTTGCCCGAGGTGTCGCGGAGATACTGCCAGAGCACGGGATAACGGCCCTCCGGAGCGAGCAGTCCCACCCTGTTGGTGGAGGCGGCGGATCCCATCGAGATCAGGTCGGGATCATTGATGTCAACGACCAGCGAGGGATTGGTCGAGAGGCTGTTGGAGAGCTGGGCGAGGGCGTAGTCGGCCGGGATGGAGGGGTAATTGGAGAGGGGCTTGGAGTCACATGAGAACAGAGGCACCATCCGGGCTTCGGAGCTGAGATCGGCATGCGCAAGGACGAGGGCCGGCGCTGCCTCCCCGCGGTGTTGCAGTCCGACCACAAACGCGGGATTCGTCGCCGTGCAGAGGGCAAGCCGCGCCATCGCCGAGGAGACCGCCGATTCGGCCGCCAGGCGCGCCTGGGTGCGGGAGGAAGCCAGGCTTGCGACGCGGCGGTCGATCCGCACGCCGTTTAGGAGGCTTACGAGCACCGCGCAGAGCAGCGCACTCAGGACGAGGACGGAGACGATGGCGGAACCCTCGCTCGACCCGTCGGGACGGAAGTCTCGTGGCATGCCGTGTCGGAAATTGGTCATGGAACAGGATGATCCTTGCCGGGCTGTGGAATGACCACGATCGCGGTGAGGCGGGCACCCTCGCGTTGAAGAATGCTCGTCCGGTCGGCCGGATGAATTCCCGCCGATTCCAACTTCCGCCCCGTTTTGTCATCCACGGTGACAATGGTAGTCTGCAGCGCGCTTCGGGAAGCTCCGCCGGTCGGGAGTGGGAGGATTTTCAGATCGGCGACATGGCGCGCCACAAGCTCCGTATTGGAGGCTCCCGGAGAGGCGCTGCCATAGAGTGCCCCGAGTGCGCCATGCCTGAGGGCATCGGAAACCGCTTCGCCTCCCGCATGAAAACGGAAGAGATCTCGTTCCCCGGGATGATCCGGCGAGGGTGCCGTGAAATATCCCGTGGCGCAGAGATCGCCGCGGCAATCCTCGTCCCGTTGATCCGGATGGTGGGAGACCAAAAAGAAAAGGCAATCGCCGGAAGCATTCGAGCGGATCAGCAGGGAGTCGGGATCAGCCGTGATGACGGCGGACATCAGGTCATCGTCCATCATGCGCAGCGCCGCCCCGGCTTCGCGGAGCGGTGCCCGTCGTTTTTCCATGCCGTGCCAGAATCGCGTGCTTCCCTCGACGGCCCCGAGAAGAAGCACGAGCAATCCCATCAGGACGGCGGTGGAGACAAGGAGCTCGACCAATGTGAAGCCGCTCTTGGCTCCAGTACGGCGGGTGTGGGAGTGCTCAGTCATGAGCGGGTAGGGAAAGCAATCGCACAAAAATCGATGTCCTGCGTCCGGAGAGTGGCGCCGATGCGGGGGAAGAGACGGTCACCTCCGCCTTCACCATCCCGGGATTTGATGTCGCGGGCATTAGCCGCAGGGTCGCGATGTCGAGGGCTTCGGGATTGTCATAGGGGGCTTCCGCCTTGTCCATGGGTACCCGGCAGAGCGGTTCGCACGCCGGGCCGAAGGCGATGCTCCGAGCGGTGTCCACGGAGGGAGTGAGTGGTTCGAGAAGGAGCGAACCATCCTTCATTCCGACAGGAAGCGAGAAATTTCCGACTGAAGTCACCAGTGGCAGGGATTCGAGGATATTGTCCGCGATGATCGCGGCGCGGGCTTCCTCCTCGCCCTCCCGGGCCACCCTCTGCGTTGTCGGGAACAACGAAACGAGTCCGGTGACCGCAATGGCAAACAGCCCGACCGCCACGAGGATCTCCCCGAGGGTGAAGCCGTCTGCTCGGCGGTGCATCGGCTTCATGAACCGGGGGAGAGAACGGCCTTTCCCGTCCCCCTGCTCAGGGTGATCCGGGAAACGCCTGTACCCGAGCGGAGGGTGATTACCAGGGGAGCGCCGCCCGCTTTGGGCCATCCCACCCCGCCCGATCGCAGAAACATGATGCCTCCTTGGGGAGGGGCCGATCCCTCCGTCGAGGCAGCCAGGCAAATCTCGGCGGGGGGAATCGAGTCCGCGAGGTTCTCCCCGCCGAATGTGACGCCGGACGGCAGGCGAGACCATCCCCCTATCGGCGTTGAGCCCGCAGTATTCCGGGAGATCAACCTGATGGCGTCCCCGTCCGTCCTGTTGCCGTAGCGCATCACCATCCAGACCTCAGTCCCCGATGAAACAGCTTGGGCGCGGGCCGCCGCGAGGGAGTCCATCACGAGTGATGCGCCGACTTTTGCCGCCGAGGAGGAAATCAGGGATCTCCAGGCCGGAAGGGAGAGGGTCGAAAGGATGGCGATCAGCGCCAAGGCCGCCAGTAACTCCGGCAGGGTGAAAGCCCCGCGCGACAGCGTCGCGGCGCGCGGGATCCGGGAGCTCACTGCGGATCGACGCATGGATCAGACCAACGCCCGGATCAGGGCGAATCCCGCCCAGACTCCGGCCAGACAGATCACCACGGATAGCAGGACGTTCAGCGATGCGCCAAGAAGGTTCCCCTGCTCGATCAGGATGAAGGTTTGCAGGCTGAACGAGGAGAAGGTGGTGTAGCCGCCCAACACCCCGATCATTAGGAAGGTTCGCGTGGGCTCGGAGAGGATCAGTCTTCCGGGTTCGGTCTGTCCGTAGCCGGCCAGTAGTCCCATCACGAACGCCCCCGTGACATTCACCACGACGGTGCCGAAGGGGAAATTCTCCCCCGTCCAACGGGCCACGCCGGTGCTCACGATCACACGGGCCACCGATCCGAAGGCACCACCCAAGGCCGCCATGGTCCAGGGGTGCCTCAGCAGGAAGGAAAGGGCGTTCATCGGGCGGAATTCAACGGGCTTTGACGGATCGTTGAAAGGGAAAACATGGCGGGGGCGCGCACCTGGGTCTGCATGGTTGTGTTGCCGTCGCCCCCCCATTAGGATGAAAGACCATGAACCCAACCCGGACCCTCCTTCCTCTTCTCCAGATGCTTGGCGCTGTGCTGGCCGTGAACACCGTGGCCGCCCAGCAGAACATCTACGCTCCCAGCCGGATCGCCCAGTTGGACGCCGCCTCCATCCTCCAACCCCTGCCCAAGGACAAAGTGGTCTCCTACAAGACCATTGCCGGGGATTTTGCCAAGGATGAGACCGCCGCCTCCGGAAAATACGGCAACCGCCGCGTCACCGTGATCGGACGTATTTCCGCACTGAATAACGGTAACAGCGAGAACAAGGCCCTGGTCGTCACCCTGCAGGATGCCGCTGCGAGCCTGCCGGCGGTGAAATGCAATTTTCTGGCCGACGCGATTCCGCAGAACAGTTCGATCGAGGTCTCTTCGGATGGCTCTCAGGTTTCCCTGGTGCGCAGGGATCAGAGTGGAAACATCCTGGGCAGGGATGTGTACCTTTCGGTCGGCCAGAAAGTCGCCATCAAGGGCGACTTCAAGGAACTCAGGGTCGGCGACATCGTCCTGACCGCCTGCAAACTCGATTCCCACGGGAAATTGAAAGAACTCGAGGCGGGCCGCTAAGCCGGTTCCTTCCCGCACGCCGATGCCTTTCCGTTCCCTTGGTCTCGAGTCCGCCATTCTCAGGGCCGTGGGGGAGAGCGGCTATACCGAGCCGACGCCGATCCAGTCCGCCGCGATCCCGGTCGTCCTGCGTGGGAAAGATCTGATCGGCATTGCCCAGACCGGGACGGGCAAGACGGCGGCCTTCACCCTGCCGATGCTTTCGATGCTGGCCGCCGCCCCTGCCGGGGGTATCCGGGCGCTGGTCGTGGCTCCCACGCGCGAACTCGTTGTCCAGATCGAGGAGAACGTGCGTGCCTACGCGAGGCATCTCCCGCTCACGGTGGCGACCATCTTCGGCGGGGTCAGTGAAAAGCCCCAGATCAAGGCGCTGGAGCAGGGAGCCGACCTCGTCATCGCCACGCCGGGGCGTCTGCTCGACATCATCCGGGGAAGGGAGAAGGCCTTCGCCCGCATCCAATTCCTAGTCCTCGACGAGGCCGACCGGATGCTCGACATGGGATTCGTGCCGGCGATCCGCCAGATCGTCAAGTTGCTTCCGCGAAAGAGGCAGACCCTCTTCTTCTCGGCTACCCTCTCCCGGGAAATCGAGAAGCTCACGGGCGAATTCCTGAAAGATCCCGAAACAGTCGAGATCGGCCGCCGCTCCAATCCAGCCGACACCGTGGCCCAGTCGGTGCACGAGGTTCCGCAGCACCTTAAGCCCGCGCTGCTCCTGCATCTCCTTGAGGATCCCAGGATGGCCATGGTGCTCGTCTTCACGAGAACGAAGCACGGGGCCGACCGCATCGCCCGCAAGCTGGAGCAGGCGGGGATCAAGGCCGGAACGATTCACTCCAACCGCTCCCAGAATCAGCGCCTGCGCGCGCTCAACGAATTCCGCGAGGGGAAGATCCGCATCCTCGTCGCCACCGACATCGCCGCGCGAGGCATTGATGTCGACGGTATCACCCACGTGGTGAACTACGATTTTCCACCGCACCACGAGGATTACGTCCACCGGATCGGACGCACCGGCCGCGCCAAGGCGGTCGGCGAGGCGATCAGCTTCGTCTCCCGGGAGGAGGAGGATTCCCTGCGGGGATTGGAGCGTTTCACCAGGCGTGGCGTTCCCCGCGTGAAGGCGGGAGGATTCGACTACAGCCAACCCGGCCCCGCAAGGGAACCGGGGGGCAACCGCCGTCCCCCTCGCAAACCCGGTGAGGTTCGCGTGCCCAAAGGGGATGGGTCCGGACACCCGTCGCGCAGGCGCCGCGGTGGTCGCCCCGACGGAAAGCCCCGGGATATCCCGATGAGCGGTGAGTCCGGCAAGGGCGTCGGCCGATTTTTCGGATTCGGCAGGAAAAAATGATTCTGCTCTCAGGGGGTATCCCTGAGCAGGATGGCCGCAGGGACTTACTTCAACCCGTCGACGATCGCGGCAACGTTGTGACGCATCATGGCGATGTAGGTGTTTGCTTCCGGTGTGTCGCCGAGTCCGTCCGAATAGAGTGTTCCTCCGGACTTTGCGCCCGTTTCCGCAGAGATCTGACTGACCGCGCGGGTGTTCTCGATCGTTTCGAAGAACACGGATTTCACCCCCTGTTCCCTGATGATGGCGACGATCTGCTTCACATGGCGCGAGGAGGGATCCTCGTTGGTGTTGACTCCCTTCACCGGGTAAATCGTGAAGCCGTAATCGCGGGCAAAGTAGCCCAGGGCGTCGTGGGAGGTGACGAGTTTTCTCCGATCCCGAGGCAGTTCGGCCAACCTCACCCGGATCCAGCGCTCCACTTCCCCCAGGGAGGAGAGATAGGCATCGGAATTCCTTTTGTAATCCGCTGCATGCTCGGGATCAGCCGCCTCGAAATCCTCCGCTACCACCCGGGTGGCCTGCTTCATATTCGCGACGCTGTGCCACCAGTGGGGATCCTCCATGGTCTTCCCGTCCTCCGAGAGGTTCAGTGAGGGAATGTCCTTTCCCACATTCACGAACTTGGCGGATCCCCCGGCAGCCTCCTCCAGTTTGGTCAGATAGCCCTCCAGGCCCTTGCCCGTGTAGAGGACCAGATCCGCGTCGGCCACTTTTTTCACATCCGCCGGTGTCGGTTCAAATTCATGCGGGTCGATCCCCGGCCTGATGATTCCGGTCACCGCGACATTCGTGCCGCCAATCTGGCGGGCCAGATCCGTGGTGATGGTCGACAGGGAGGCGACCTTCAGGTCGGCTCGGGCACCGCAGGGCGTGGCAACCTGAAGGAGGGCCAGGAACATGGAGGCGAAAACCGTTTTCATGGCGGGTCGTACTATCCATCAACTCCCCGAAAGAGGCACAGGTCAAGAACCGGTGACATGGTCCGGGGGTTGGACTTATTTGATAGTCCCGCAATCGGTGTGTGTTCGGCTTGTGACGGGCTGCAGCAGATCATCGATTTTAGTGCAGAGTCATCTTCTTGGAGCTTTTCACAAAGCGGAGTGGACTCCGCTGTCCGTGATGGGATAGTCACGTGTCATGATCTCACCGCGTCCTTTTGTTGCCGCCGCGTTTGCCTGGATTCTGATGGGCTCGGTCGGGATGACCGCCTCCGACAAGAAGACGCCTCCTCCGACTTCCGCACCCCCGGCCTCTCCGGAAGTAGTCGAGGTCGGGGTCTGGCCGACGGTCATCTACAACCTCGATGTCCATTCCAACACCTACTACATGACCGCCTATGTCTGGTTCATCTGGCGGGGTGCCATCGATCCGAGCGAGACGGTCGAGTTCACCAACAATGTCGAGAGCTGGGGCCTGACCAAGGCCAAGACCTATCCCAAGCCGATTGCTTTTCCCGACGGACGCCATTACCAGTGCCTGAGGATTGAGGGCCGTTTCTTTCAGCCCTTCAGTCTGCGTCGTTTTCCGTTGGAGCGTCACACCGTTTCCCTCTTGATCGAGGACAACACCTACGTGGGCGACAAGCTGGTTTACCGTTTCGACCGGAGTCACTCGGGTTTGGATTCCGGCCTCGAGATTCCCGGATGGAAGGTCGGGTCATGGAACGGTTCCGAGGGGATTCATCACTATGCGAGCAATCTCGGGGATGAGACTGTCGGCGGAGACTCCTCGGACTACGCGACGATCCGCTTTGAGGTGAAGGTCTCACGGCCCGTGAACTACTTCATCTGGAAGATGCTGCTGCCCGTCGTGATCATCCTGCTGGCCTGCTGGACGGCACTGCTACTCCATCCCACGCAACTTGCCTCGCGTGCCGCCATGACCGGGACAGCACTCCTCACGACCGTCTTCATGCAGCAGGGCTACACCTCCAACTTGCCGGAGCTCAACTACCTCGTCCTCATGGACAAGATCTACGTCGTCGTCTACCTGCTGATCATCGTCTCCCTCGTACAGGTCGTGATCCAGGGAGCCTTGGAGAAACTCCATACCAAGGACGAGTTCCGCAGGGCCGCCATCATCGATAAGGCCAGTGTCGCCCTGCAGGCCGCTGCCTTCGTGATCTCGCTCTGGGTGATCAACGCGACAACGCGCTAAAGACGGGGGATTGGGGTAAGCGATCGGTGACGGGTTTGCTGGGAAGTTTCACGATATCCCAGGCCTTATTCCCCAGAACCTAAAAATCCCACCGGAGTTGACGGGGCTCGAACCCGCAACCCCCGCCGTGACAGGGCGGTGCTCTGACCAATTGAGCTACAACTCCAGGGATGTCTCGGGAAACCCCGAGGGTTGGTAATCATCCATGCAATCGCGCCCGGGGCAATCTTTTTTGTGACTTTCGGCGCTGGGGAGGGCATCCTTCGATGCAGTAACGCTATGGCCCACACCACCTACTCCGCTTTTTTGAAGGCCCTTGAGGAGGCGGGTGAACTGCGCCGGATCAGCGAACCTGTTGCCACGGAGTTGCAGATCACCGAGATCGCGGATCGCGAGATGAAGTCGCCGGGCGGTGGCAAGGCGCTGCTCTTCGAGAAGCCGACCATCAACGGCAAGGTCTCGGAATTCCCGCTGGCGATCAATGCGCTCGGCTCCAAGCGCCGCATGGCGATGGCCCTCGGGTTAGGGTCCGTCGACGAACTCGCCTCACAGCTTGAGTTCCTGATGAAGGCGAAACCGCCCAGGAGTTTCAAGGATGCCCTCAAACTCCTGCGAAACGGCATCGACCTCATCCATGCGCGTCCCCGGAATGTCCGGGACGGCGTCTGCCAGGAGGTGATCCACCGCATGGGCGAGGGCGACCCGTTCTCGCTCGACAATCTCCCGATCCTCAAGTGCTGGCCCCGGGACGGTGGACGCTTCATCACGCTGCCGACCGTCTACACCAAGGATCCCGACACAGGGGAACGGAACGTCGGCATGTACCGCATCCAGATTTACGACGGCGCCACGACCGGCATGCACTGGCAGGTCCATAAGGTCGGCGCCCGTCACGGCAAGCGCTACTACGAGCGTGGCGAGAAGATGCCCGTCGCCATCTGCCTCGGCGGCGATCCGGCGCTCACGCTGGCCGCGACGGCCCCGCTGCCCGACGGCATCGACGAGATCCTCTTCGCGGGATTCGCCCGCAAGAAATCCGTGGAGCTGGTGAAGTGTGTCACCCAGCCCCTCGAGGTGCCGGCCTGCAGCGACTTTGTGATCGAGGGATATGTCCAGCCGGGCGAGATGCGGCCCGAGGGGCCCTTTGGCGACCACACCGGGTTCTACACGCCGGTGGATGATTACCCCGTCTTCCATGTGACCGCGATCACCCACCGCAAGGAAGCGATTTACCCCTGCACGATCGTCGGGATCCCGCCCATGGAGGATTTCTACATGGGGGAGGCGAGCGTCCGGATCTTCCTGCCGATTTTCAAAATGAACTTCCCCGAGATCGTGGACATGGCGCTCCCGGCTGAGGGGACATTCCATAATCTCGTCTTCGTCTCAATCAAGAAGCAGTACCCGTGGCAGGCCTTCAAGGTGATGCACGGACTCTGGGGGATGGGGCAGATGATGTTCGCCAAATACATCGTCGTCGTCGACGAGGACTGCGATGTGCAGAACACCTCCGAGGTGCTCTTCCGCTGGATGGCCAATACCGATCCCCAGCGCGATAGCACCTTCACCAAGAACCCCATGGACAGCCTCGATCACGCACCGACCGTCCCAAATATGGGAAGCCATATGGGATTCGACGCGACGAAAAAGATACCTGGCGAGGGGTACACCCGTGGATGGCCCGACCTCGTGAAAATGGACGAGGCGACGAAGGCGTGGGCCGACGCGTTCAGGGGCTGAGCCCTAGCTCAGAAATTCAGGTTGGCGCTTAGCGTCAGTTCCTGAACGGAGGCACCGCTACCGAGTCCTGCAGAATAGAAGAGGGAGGTGGAGAATTTATTTCCAAGCAGCGCCGTAACGCCGGCCTGGGGACTGACGGAGTTCGGAACTTGGAGGGTGTCCGTGTAGGAATAGCTGTAGCCGGGAACAGCTTGGAAAGACCCGGTGACTTGCCTCGACTGGTTATAGAACTCGTGGTTCCAGAAGCAGCGGAGTTCAGGAAGAAGGGTCACCGATTTGCCGACGGCGATCCGGTAATTCACATGGGCACCCAATCCGGAGAAGAGGCTCGTGAGTTGCTGGTTGTTAACCTTGAGGTTCAGGTTGTAGGGATCGGTCTCTCCGACGGCGGGGGCGTTGTACGCGGTGTATTGGAAGGTCGCAATGGGGCCCAGCGACCAGTTCCCCCGGATCAGATCGTAGCCGGTATCGGCGTAGATCATGAAGGCATTGCCGGTGGGCCGACTGGAGGCGGACCCGTAATTGGCCCCGTAGAGGGTGATCGGACGCGTGACTTGTGACTGGAAATTGCCGCCACCTGCGGAGAGATCGCCATACCAACCGCCTTGCGCCCGTGCGTAGCTGAGATAGAGGCCGTAGGCCACGCCGTCGCTCCACGCCTAACCGCCGCCGGGCCCCGTGAAATTCTGACGGTTGAGCAGGTAACCTGAATAGAGGCCTATCGTGAGATTACGCGTGAGGTAGTAGTCGATGCCGACAAGAAAGGCGCCACCCGCATTGTTCTGACCCGGGATCTGACCGAGTGAGGGAGCTGTGGCTAGCACGCCATTGCCCTGCCCCCAGAGATCCCAGGGGAGATGTTCCGGGACCCCAACGGTGGTGCGGTTGCCATTGAGCGTAGCCGTGAAGGTCTTGCCGGGAGAGGTCACTGATTTGGGATCCCGCACTTCCTTGCCGTCGGAAGGAGGGGGTGGGGTTTGATCCACGGGATCGCGGAAGAGGGACTGGCGGGTGGCGCGAACCAGGGCAAAGCGGTTATAGAGTTCTGGTCCGAGTTGCTTCACCTGCTGAAGGATCTGGTCGGCCACTCCTGCCTGGGTTGATAGTCCTTCTGAGGCATTCTGCTGTAGTTCGGGGCTTGTTTTCTCCTCTTCGGGTGTTGGTGCAGGAGCTGGTGTCGGGGTCGGAGTGGGAGCTGGTGTCGGGGTAGGAGTAGGAGCTGGCGTTGGGGTCGGAGTAGGAGCTGGTGTCGGGGTAGGAGTGGGAGCTGGCGTTGGGGTCGGATCAGGGAAGGCAAGAAGGCCAAAGGCGGCATTATCTATAAAGTTACCGATGCTCGTCGTGCTACCTGACACCGAGACATAATTGAAACGGAATTGATCTCCTGCCCGGCCGATCACCACATCCTTTCCCTCGTATTGTGTCCAATTTTGACCCGTGGAGATCTGTTTGTAGTAAACTTGGGTCCAGACTCCGTTGATCAGGGTTTGGATTTGAAGGGCCATCGTATCGGTTCCATCGCGCCCCCGATGCCAGAAGGAATAGGAAAGGGCTCCTGTTTTGTTCAGGGTGACAGTCTGGTAGAGGGTCGAGACAACGTTGGCGTTCAGTTCCGAAAAATAGCTGCCGCCGTTGGGATAAAAGCCATCAGGCTGAGTGATTGTTGTGACTCCTTTGAATCCTGAAGACCAAATTTCCACTTTTTGGTCGCTGGCTGTCGTGGACCAATAAGGAAGGCCGCTGACATCAAAAATTTTGTAGGCGGGAGGGTTTGTTTGAACCTGCGGATTCTGAATCTCAAATCCCCCGTTCTGGATCAGGTTCTGGGCATTCCCCGTCGTCATCAAGGCAGAGAGAAACACAAGCGTGAGGTATAGCCGGGATTTCATGGAAATGTGCCAGATAACAAAGTCATCAAACCCTCAGTCAACTCATAACCAATCATGGTTCCAGCAGGAGACGGAGTAGGCAGCGTGCTTTGTTAAGCCCTGAAACCTTATACCGTTTAGCGAAGACATCATAGCGCTCGCGGTGCATCTGCAGCAGGATCTCCCGGTAGATCGTACTCATGAGTCTGGCAGGTCGCATGAGGCGTTTTTGATTGTTCGAGAGTTCCGACCAGGAGAGTTCGGCCTTGGCGAACCACGAGTCGGCTCGCTCGGCCTGGTGGTTGAGCAAGTGGGTCATGGCTGGCGTGTGGTTGCCCCGGAAAAGGTCCTCCTCGGTTACACCGAATCGTTCCAGATCCTCCAACGGTATGTAGATCCGATCCATCGCAGCATCCTCCGCGACGTCGCGCAGGATGTTGGTAAGTTGCAGAGCGATGCCGAGTTGTTCGGCATAACGTTCTACCATGGGGCCCTCCGCACCGAAGATCCGCGCACTGACGAGGCCGACAGCGGAGGCGACGCGTCGGCAGTACAATTCCAGATCCCTGAACTGAGAGAAACGGACGCGCTCGGTATCCATGAGCATCCCGCGAATGATTTCCCGGAGTAATTCGGAGTCGAGATTCCTGCGGCGGATCATCGCGAGGAAATCCTCAGGGAGTCGCTCCTGCTGTTCCGGAAGGAATGCCTCCAGCCAAGCCTCCAAGGCTGCACGTTTGGCAGAGGGGGCTTGTGAGCAGTCGTCGGCGATGTCATCCACCAATCGGCAGAAATCATGGAAAAGGAAGGCGTCCTCCCGCCGCTCCTCGGAAAGAAGGAGTAGCCCTGCTGTCAGGTTGGAGCGCGAACGGCGGATGATTCCACGGATTTGTCGCGGCAGTTCCGGGGTGGGGGACTGTTCCATCGGCATGAGGGTTTAAAGATTAGGGGTAACCAGCATCGGGCTCACCCCTTAACTTTTAGCTTTCCGCTTTTTCCTCCGCCACGGAAGGTGACGGAGGCATGACGCTACCCAACAAGATCACTCTCGCGCGGATCCTTCTGATCCCGGTCTTTGTCCTGCTGGCGGTCTATTACGGACGTTCGGCGGCGGAGGGCAGGCCAGATGAGCATCTCCGCTACGCCGCCATTGCGGTTTTTATGGCGGCGGCGCTCAGTGACGGGATCGATGGGTGGATTGCCCGGCGTTTCAAGCTTCGCTCCGCACTGGGTGCAGTGCTCGACCCGATCGCCGACAAGGGGCTCATGATTTCGGCGATCATCACGCTGAGCGTCACTCAGTGGCCCAACGGCCTGCCGCTTTGGTATCCGGTCCTGGTCATTTCTAGGGACGTCATCATCGTCGTGGGTTGCGGGGTACTCCGTTTCCTGAACGACCGACTCGATGTACGGCCCTCCCTGCTGGGTAAAGCCTCGACTTTCCTGCAGATGGCGGCGGTCGCCGCGGTGATGTTCCGCTTCGAGTGGTACGAGCCGGTGGTCTGGTTATCCGGAGCCCTGACCCTGCTGAGCGGCATCGGCTACATTGGTGATGGGATTCGCCAACTTCAGGCCGGCGGACACACCCGCCCTTTGGAATCCCCGACCCAAACCCATTGAATTCATGAGACGCATCGCTATCGTCGGCCGCCCCAATGTGGGCAAGTCCTCCCTCTTTAACCGTTTCATGAAGCGCCGTGTGGCGATCGTGCATGACCAGCCCGGGGTGACCCGTGACCGCCTTGCCGGAATCTGCCGGGAGGGCCCGTTTCCGTTTGAGGTGATCGACACCGGCGGTATCGGCGATGCGCCCGATCCCGACTTTGCCGAGGCCACCCAGACGGCGGCGCAGGCCGCGATCGCCAGTGCCGACCTGCTGCTCTTCGTGGTCGATGGCCGGGCGGGGGTGACGCTGCTCGACCAGGAGCTTGCCGGGATGCTCCGGGCGGGCGGGAAGCCGATCCTGCTCGTGGTCAACAAAATCGACATGGAGCAGCATGAATCCGCCGTGGCGGAATTCGACGAACTGGGATTCAGCGACGTGATCTCCATCAGCGCCGCGCATGGCCGCGGCACAGGCGCCCTCTTTGATCAGGTGGTCTCGCGACTTGGAGGCATGGACAGCGTGGATGTGGCGGAGGAGCCGGAGGCTCCGCGGCTTGCCATCGCCGGCCGTCCCAACGTCGGAAAATCCTCGCTGCTTAATAGGCTTCTCGGTGAGGAGCGCAGCATCGTGAGTGATATCGCGGGCACCACCCGTGATGCCCTCGATGTCCGGTGCGATCTGGGCGGCACGCCTTACATCCTCGTCGACACCGCAGGTCTCCGCCACCGGTCCCGTCCCGATACCTCGGTGGAGGTCTTCAGCGCGATGCGTTCGGAGGAAGCCATCCGCCGGGCTGACCTTGGGATGCTTGTGATCGATGCCCAAAGCGGGGTCACCTCGCAGGACAAGCGGATCGCCGGCATGATCCAGCAGTCTCGCAAGCCGTGCATTATCCTGCTCAACAAGTGGGACCTGGTCCGCAATGAGGACGGTGGCCGCGCCTCGCAGAGAGAGCAGGCAGAGGTGATCCGCGGTGATCTCTTCTTTCTCGATTACGCCCCGGTCATCTGTCTTTCAGCGAAAACGGGCCAGCATCTCGGGCGTCTCTTCACGGCCCTCAAGCAGGTGCGCCGCGCCTCGGAAACTCGTATCCCGACCGGCGAGTTGAACCGCTTCCTCCGCGACCTTCTGGAGGTTCATCCTCCTCCGTCGAAATCCGGCAAGCGCTTCAAGCTCCTCTATGCGACGCAGGTCGTACCGGAAAACCCGAGGCCCTTTCAGGTCCCGGAGTTCCTCCTGTTCGTGAACGACGAGTCCCTCATCACCGATCCCTACCGGGAATACCTCTTCAACCGGATCCGTGAGCGGTGGTCCTTCGAGGGGTTGCCGATCCAACTTCGCCTCAAGGGGCGCGAGACCCGCGCGGTGCAGGATCGCAAGAAAGATGGTGCCGCCCGAGGAGGGTCACGCTCGGAACAGCGTGCCAGAAAGGAAACCAAGGAATCTCCGGGTCCCCGTCGACTCCCGTCCCACAAGCCGCAAAGCCGCCTAGGCGGCAAGAAGACCAAGGCCGTGCGAAAGGGGCGCGCTCCCCGCCGTTGACAGGAAACCCGTCGCCCGTTACCTCATGCACCCATGAACACCTTCCCCTTTCCCGCCGAACCCACGGAGAAGTACACCGCCCTCGAGGATACCTTGATCCGCTGGATCAAGTTCACGCTTCCCTTCCTGATCATCGGCAAAATCCTCGGTCTTCTTGCGATCGTCGCGATCCTGATCTCGTTCAACTTCAACGTGCTCGGCTGGGTCGAGTAGCACGCCGTCGCGTTGCGACGGGCGAAGGCTATGGTTCGGGATGGTCGGCCGCACCGAGGGGGTGAGACCCGATCTGGTGATGATCGATGTAGGCGTGTCCCTTGAGGTGTGCCATCGCGGCGCAGAGGCATCCGCCGAGGATGATGATAACCCCAGCCACGTAGACCCAGAGCAGCAGGAACATCATACTCCCCATTGTGCCGTAGATGGCACTGTAGTTCACGAGTTTGGGGACGATGTTCACGAAGAACGCCTGACCCACCTGCAGGAGTACGGAGACTAGCAGTGCCGGCATCCAAATCTGAGCGAACCCGGTGCGGTGCCGTGGGGCGAGCATGAACAGGATCGTGAAGGAATAGAAAAGCACGAGGGTGCCGACCAGATAGCGGCTGATGTCCACAAGGGCCAGGAGTTGGTCAAGATGGAGCAGGGGAAAGGACTCGGTGATCAGCTCCTCCAGCGAGTGAAGTGCTTTGGCGACACCCTGGAGGATGGCCGGCACCACCGTTCCGATCAGCAGGGCCCCCGACATGGCGAGGATCATGAGCAGGTTCTTCACCGGCATCTGCCACCATGGCAGGCGCCTCGTTCCCCAGGCATGGTTGATCGAGAGCACCAGCGAGTGGAAGAAGCGGAGCGACGCCCAGGTCAGGATCAGGATCGAGACGATGCTGACGCTGCTACGCTTGCTCTCGAGGCTTATCACCATGTTCCAGAGAAGGGTCTGCTGGTCCTCCCCGATCGGGACAAAGCGGTGAATGGCGGAGTTCGCCGCGTCACCCGGGAAAAAGTAGGAGCCGATACTCAGAAGAAGCGTGATGAGCGGTACCAGCGAGAAGAGGGCGTAGTAGGCGAAGGAGGCCGCGCTCTCCGAGCCGTTGATCCTGCCGTAGATCGAGGCCGTCTCCCGGATCAGCCGCCAGAACTGGCGAAGCCTTCTTCGCAGAGGATGCTCCGTCATCGGGATTCGCGAGGGAGGCCGGCCGGGAAATTCACGCCTGTCACGATGACCCAACCCGGGGGTGCTGGCATCCCTAAAATTGCTTTTGACAGGGTGGTAAGGAGGAAGCATTCTATCCGTCCGCTTTTTTCAGGAAAGCATCGGATCGTCGCGCTCCCAAGGCGCGCTCTTCCGGTTGGAGCTTTCAAGGAATGCGCGGATCGTCCGGACATACGGATCATGTTCTTTCATAACTTGGCCGGTCGCATGACCGGACAGGCCCATGTAGCTCAGTTGGTAGAGCACGTCCTTGGTAAGGACGAGGTCACCGGTTCAATCCCGGTCATGGGCTCCAGAGGAACGAATCACCCAAAACAACAACCACCAGC
>Ga0007809_10000166_pt1 | contig 26551 bp, 20 predicted proteins | sample CryBogCBE02Aug07_FD_60383 | JGI IMG/M metagenome (GOLD analysis project Ga0007809, IMG submission 60383) | Freshwater microbial communities from Crystal Bog, Wisconsin, USA - CBE02Aug07 | ecosystem: Environmental > Aquatic > Freshwater > Lake | place: Crystal Bog, Wisconsin, USA | collected...
GGGCACCACTCGGCATAATACATCGTGAAAGAGTCACCTCCACCTGTTGAAGTTGCGGTTCCATCCGTAAAGCCTTCCGTTGAGGCATGAATGACCCGGAGAAGAAACAGGAGGGCAACTACAATGCCAACTAAATACATAAACTTGACTTTCATCTCTATAGAGGGCTTATGTTTTTACTGGCCTCCACGCAGTCGTAGAACGAGGTGAAGCGTGGACTCCTTCTGGATATTGTAATCTGCTAGAGTGCGTCCATCCTCGAGCTGCTTACCAGCAAAAATGAGACGCTGCTGATCACCTGGGATGCCTTCCTTATCCTGGATCTTCTGCTTGATGTTCTCAATGCTATCAGAGGGCTCAACATCCAGCGTGATCGTCTTCCCCGTGAGCGTCTTAATGAAGATCTGCATCCTATATTTATTTGTAGTATTTTTACTTTAGCCCTTAGTAGATATGCCCTTCCGTATTGAAATTAAGAGAATCCTTGATTCTGATCAAGGTCAAATACAATTAGCCTTGGCCATGGGATATGTTCTTACAGGAGCCCCTCCGACGCGTCGTGGCAGAACCTATCTTAAAAAGACCTATGTCTCTGGCCCTGCTCCTAAAAAGAAGGCGGTTGCTGTGCCTGCGGGTGGTGTTGGGTTTGATATGAGTGCTCTGAGTGCGGCCCTGGATGACGTCGCTGATGCCGTTGCTCCTCAAGCACCAGCGGCAGCAGCTGCAGCAGCAGCAGGTGCTGGACCCGCGGCCCTCGAATGGGGTGGCGAAGGACACATCGCTCTCGAAGTCAGTGATGCCGATGTTGATGGTTTAATTGCGGCAATGGGTGGTGTGAGCATGGGTGGAAGACGCCGTAATCGCAAGACTCGTAGACGTCAGACTCGTAGACGTCAGACGCGTAATTAGACTTTCTCCGTCAGTTGAGAGCACAGCAGATAAGAACCTGATGCATCATACCATTGAATCTTGCTAATAATCTTACCACTGAGGCCCGAAGGCCACTGACTTGTTGAACTCAGATTCTGTGTCTTGATAGGACATACAACCTGTGTGCAGAGATCCTCTGTTGACGGTGAGAAGGGGATACCATTAAATGTAATACTATACTTTGCCGTTCCAGCAGTGACAAGAGGATCAGGCACTGTGAAATCAATCCAGAGAGTTGAATCCTGACCTGCAACAGGCGGAGACGGAGAGAAACCCTGAGAATTGATCTTGAAGGAAGTTATAGTTGGATCGCAGGCTACAAGTGTCGCGAGGGCAGAACTCAGGCCAAGGGAAGCGAATAGAAGACGGAACATTCTATCTTTCTATGCGACTTAAACTATAATCAATTTTTACTAGTATGACGATACCTGTATTCTCAAAGGGCCAATGGCTGACTTACAAAGGCCATGGCGATCCGATGTGGTCGTATGCGAATCAGCTACAGGCTGCATCGGTCTATGCGTCTGCTCTTTCTAAGGGCTATGAGCCGAAAGAAAGTGAAGATCTTGCTGTTGCATTTGTTAATAAAACAGTCTATAAGGGACTTGTCTATATGAAGCCCTTGGAGGAAAAGCTCACGGGTCTCTCGGAAACATCATGAGTCCCCACAGAACGAGGAAAAACACAAAGGTGTGCAGAAAGAAACCATAAGGTGTCGGGGCACCTTGAGCTGATGCGATGGATAAGAATCCTCCAAACACACGTTGTGTGAGTTTGAAGGTTTCAGGATTTGCGACGAGAAAGAAGACGAGTGTCGAGTAAAAGCTGTATTTTGCTTTGAGGGCTACATTTACGTTTACGCTTGAAGGATTTGTGGTAGACGACATTGCTCTGCTCCCTTCTGTGTTCTATTGGTAAGATATATTTTTAATGTAAATATTAAAAAATAGAAAAGAACTGGATACGTCAATGCCGATTCTCGTTCTGCTGGTTTTACTGGTGTAGGTGATAGTTTTATATCATGAGAAAGTGCTTCTTTTAATGTTTGTGTAATGCTTGAATATGTTCCTTCTAATTTTATAGGCACCTCTCTTGTAGGACCTCCTTGTTCGTTAATAATATCATAATCATTATTCTCATTATCTATAACAATATATATTTTTGTTAATCCAACTAAATTACCTGATTTATGTGCAAAGTGAGTATTAATTGCTTCGTTATTTATGATATGTTGACTTAAATAATTTTTAAAACTTCTAAATAACTCTTTTGCATGAGGCACACCATTTTGAAATTCTTTAGAAATAATTTTGAAGGAACCTTCTTTTTTAGATTGATAGATTTGTTCCATAATATTTAAAATTGGTATTAATATATCAAGAACATTGGATAAATTAGAAAATCCTGATCTTGTTTTCGCTGGGTCCTTTATATCTGCTATCACTTGTTCATAACTGATTTTTATATCATCTCTTACTATAGGAAAATGTGTTGATAGAATATGGGAAGTAAAAAAGAGAAGATAACAATATTCTTTGAGTTCTTTTTCTATAATAGTTGAAGGCACTTTAGAGGATTTTAAGGTCTGTATACTAGTCACTAAAGGCTTGAGAGGACTATCGCCAGGAATATCATCGCCTGTCCATTCTGGTTTATTCATGTTTTCTGCTATTGTTTGTATTCCTTGTTGCATCGATTCGTATGCAGCTCTCCAGTCATTTCTATTTTGTATCTGTTCGCGTATTACCTGCATTAGATTATTTAAGTCAGGATCATCGCCATCTTCCAATGTAAATGCTGTTCCATTCTTAGATGAATCTGAAAAGGCTTGAATAATTGCTATCAAGGCCCTTCTATTTTCAGCATTCTTTGCTTCTGCTGCATTTGCCCTTCCACTAGCAGCTTGAGCCTGTGCTTTTTCGAGATCAGCTATACTTCTAGCCTCAGCCCTTGCTCTTTCAGCTCCTTCTCTTGCTATTTCAGCCTCTCCACGTAAACGGTCGGCCTCTGCTTTAGCAGCTGCAGCAGCAGCTGAACCTGCCTCGGCAGTTGCAGCCTTTTGTTTAGCTGCTGCAGCTGCTTCTGCTGCTTCTACTGCTTCTCTTTGTTTAGCTTCCGCCTCTGCTCTTGCCGCCTGTGTTGCTGCTTCTGCAGCCTTTTGTTTAGCTGCTGCAGCTGCTTCTGCTGCTTCTGCTGCTTTTTGTTTAGCTTCAGCCGCATTCTTCTGACCTTTTGCCCTTTCAGCAGCTGCATTTGCCGCTGCTGCTTCTCTCTCTTTTGCAGCCGCTGTAGCCGCCGCCGCCTCCGCTCTTGCTTCAGCTCCTGTCTTTGCCGCCTCTGCAGCCGCTGTCGCCGCGTTAGCTTTTCCTACAGCATCAGCAGCAGCTTGTTGAGCCTCTGCTATTTTATTCGCCGCGGCAGCATTTGCAGCAGCAATCGCAGAAGCAGCCTCTGCCGCAGCAGCAGCAGCCCTTTGTGCAGCATTCGCACCTGCAGCATTGCCTCTTTGAGCAGCAGCAGCAGCCTCCTTGGCAGCAGCAGCGGCACGTCCCTTGGCAGCCTCTGCCTCATCCTTTGCTAGAGCTAGAGCAGCATCCGCTGCCGCCTTTGCCCTTTCTGCAGCTTCTCTAGCAGCCTTTTCAGCAGTTGAACCTGCCTCAGCCTCAGCAGCTCTTTTATTCGCTGCTGCCGCTGCAGCCACTGCATCAGCCGCAGCTTTTTGAGATGCTACAATTTGTTGATTTGCAAGCTCTTGTGCTGCTGTGGCAGCCGCTTCTCTTTCTTTCATTGCTGCTGCTTGATCACCCTGGCCTCGAGCAGCTGCAGCAGCTCTTTCATTTGCTTTCCTTTCTCTTTCTGCAGCCGCATCAGCTGCTTCTACAGCAATCTTGCGTGCAATCTCAGAAGCAGCAGCAGCTTCTTCCGCAGCCTTTTTTGCTGCATCAGCATTTGCTTTATCTTTCACAGCCGCTGCCTTTTCCTCTGCTGCAGCAGCTGCGGCCGCTGCAGATTCCGCTGCCTTCGCCGCCGCCGCCGCAGCAGCAGCATGGGCTCGAGTTGCTTCTTCTTGTGCAGCTGCAAGAGCAGCAGCAGCCGCTGCTTGAGCACCTTCACCTTGCTGACTCGCTGCTGCAGCAGCAGCTTGAGCAGATTGTAACTTCCTTGCAGCTTCCGCTACCGCCGCCTCAGCAGTAGCACGAGCTTCACCCAAAGCCACATTCGCAGCATCACGTTCTGCTTCAGCCTTTTTACGTGAAGCTTCAGCAGCATCTTTAGCAGCTCTTTCATTTGCTGTCCCCTTTTCAGCAGCTGCAGCTCTTTCATCAGCAGCCGCTTTTGCCTCTGCTGCGGCAGCAGCCGCCGCTTTGGATGCAGCAGCCTCCGCGACTGCAGCAGCAGCTTCTCTACGTGCAGCCTCAAGAGCACTCGCAGCCGCTGCGGCAGCTTCTTGATTACCCGCACCTTTAGAGGCAGCAGCCGCCGCAGCCGCCTCGGCCTCTCTTACCTTTGCATTTGCCGCTGCAACAGCAGCATCGCGTTCTTTTTCAGCCTCTCCACGTAAACGTTCGGCCTCTGTTTTTGCAGCTACAGCATCAGCAGAACCTCTTTCAGCAGTCGCAGCCCTTGCCTCTGCATCAGCAGCTTTATGTTCTGCAGCAGCAGCTCTTTCAGATTCAGCAGATGCATGCGAACTCTTAGAATCTAGTTCAGCTTTCAAACTGGCAATATCAGCATCTTTGGTACCAAGACGAGCCTCTAGGGCTGCCTTCTCTTCAGTCAATCTGGTAAGTTCTTTCGATTGTTCTAAGCACGCAGCAAGCTTCGCCTTCAGATCAGCAATTTCATTATCCTTTTCGCCTTTCATAGCATCGAAGTCTTCCATGATTTTTACCAAGATAGGCTCCACTGATTCAAATTCATTCATAGCATCATCCAGGGCTTTCTGTGTTGCCTGATATTGCTGTGTGAGTTCCTCGATTCTCGCTTTCAATGCCGCTATTTGTTTTAATAAGTCTTCGTGAGCTTCAGCAGAACCAGTCTGTAATGCACGAAGTTGAGAATCCTTTTCAGCTAGTTGTCTTTCAAACTCTGCCTTTTCGTTAGCATGTTCCTGATTCAATTTGGCTAAATCTCCTTCTAATTTTGCTTTATCTGTTTGTGAAACGGTAGCTCCTGATTTCAATGTTGCAAGTTCAGCTTCAAGGCCCGCTTTTGTTGTTGTATATTTATCTGCAAGCTCAGAAATTCTTTCTCTCAAGGCTGCTATTTCTGATGAGAGTTCAGCGAGTTTTGCAAGTAGATCAACCTTCTCGCCTTCTAGGACTTTTTTGGCCTCTTCTACGCCAGCACGCTCAGCTTCCTTTTCATTAAGAAGAGTTGTTAATCTATCGATTTCACCCTGAAGTTGTGTATTAAGATTTTGTAATTTCTCCATCTCGCCCTTGTAAGTCGCATTCTGGGCTTTGAGACCTGAAATTTCTGCTTTGAGTGGTGCTATTTCAGCTTCGTGCTTTGCATTAAGTTCAGCAATCAGCTTCTCTAGTTCATTATTCTTTTCTCTTATATTTTCTAGAACAGGATCACCTTCTGTGTCAGATGTAGTGCTAGACTTACGAACTTCAGCTATTTGAGCTTCATGTTTCTTTTGTAGATCAGCTAATTGTTCTTCTAATGTCTTAATCAGCTCTTCAAGTGTTGTATTTTTTCCTCGGACTGCTATAAGTGCTTCTTTTAATAGCCTGTTTGCAGTCTCCAATTCAGGGTCTCCACTTGTTTTTCCTTGTAAATCTTTTATTTGATCTTCTAGAGCCTTTCTTATGCGTGCATGTTCCTCATTCAGTGCAAGAAGTGCATCATATTCAGCATCAAGGCTGGCTAACTTAGCCCGTAACTCTTCCATTTGTTCAGGTGTTAGTGTAAGTAGAAGTCTGGCCTTGTGGGCATCATTCTCTTGTCTTAATTCTTCAAGCAGCCGTTCGAGTTCTGCATTTTTGGCCTGTAAGTCGCGTAATACAGTAGGATCTGTGCCAGAATCAGGAGCAGGTTTGCACGCCTCTCGCAACTTACGAATTTCCCCTTCTAGATGAGCAATCTCATCAAGAAGCTCTGTATTTTTTCCTCGTAATGCGTCAAGTAACCCCTTCAGTCTCTCAATTTCCGCAGTCAAGACTTGAATCTCCGTATTTTGTCCAGGCACAGCAACAGGAGGAACAGAAGCACTATTCAACTCATTTATCTTATCCAAAAGAGCATCTACAATGCCTTCAATGGTAGGTGTATTACCTATTACTCCCCAAAATGCATCATTAGAGGCTATCACAGTCTTTAGCTTAGCCATAATTCTCGCTAAGACCAATGCTATTTCATTTTGCACCATCTTCTCAATTGTATTTAAAGGCACCATCTTCATACATGCAATAAGTTCCTTGATACGATTGGGTATCTTACCCTCAAACTTCCGAACAATCTCATCAAGATCAGAAGGCATTTTACCAATCTTTCTCACAATATCCTTGGATTCCTGTGTAAATTGCTTATAGTCTTCAATCGGCATATGAGCCTGCAGAAGAACAAAAATAAACTGTTTCAAAAGTGTATCAACAGATGTATCTGTCAATTTGCCAAGTCCAGCCTCGTCATACACAAGTCCCTGGTCATTGCACGGGGCAGTCTTAAACTTGTCAACAAATGCACACAATCTGCGTATGTGATCAATTGTTGCTCTAATCGTCGCAGTATCCTTATTTTTGGATGCGGCGTTTCTCTTTTCGCGTAGCTTTCCTAGCCTATGTTCAAGGCTTTTTACGATAATGTCCTTATCAGATGCATTACAGGGCGGTGGCGGCTCGTTCTTATTTGTAAAGACACGTTTTAGGGCAGCCCGAAGTTTTTCCTTATCAGCAGCTGTCATGTCTCCAGGAACATAGTAGTCTTTGAAGTTTACAATCATGGGAGCCATGGCTTTATCTGATCCATCTGTAAGATCCACTTGTTCACCTACGATGTCCACACGATTGGGGCCTTTTCCTGTTGATACAGGGGCTGGTGTTTCATCTTCCTCTGGTGCTTTACCGTCCCTATCGCTAAGGGGGGATTCCGACATAGTCTCTTCTCTTACTGCCTAAAACTTTGTGGCAAAGAATACTAGAATGGAGCCTTCAAACCAGAAAATCTTTAACCCGTGGAATCCCACGAACAAGGTCATTCAGAAGGCAGACATTGAGGCTATTCTTAAGAAGTATGGCTGGGCAAACAAACTCAAGGAAGTCGGCATGTTTCAGCAGGCGTGTGTCCACAAGTCCTATGTGGATCGGTCGGATCAATGGGCACAGACAGGTGAAAAATGGACTGTAGCCGAACGACCTCCCAATTGTCTTCCACTGAGAGAGGCAGACAATGAGGAATTGGAATTTATTGGGGATAGCTTCGTTGGGAATAATATTGGTTTGTATCTGGCTCGTAGATACAAGGGTGAGGGTGAAGGATTCTTTACACGAATTCGAACTCGAATTGTAAATAACAATATGCTGGGTCGTATTGCAATTAAGATTGGCCTTGCACCCTTTCTGATTGTTAGTCGTCACGTAGAAAATGTGTGTAAGGGTCGTGAAAACCTTGGTATTCTTGGGTCTATGTTTGAGGCTTGGTTAGGAGCATTATTTGAACACGATGATGATGGAAAGGGAGGCGGAGATGCATCCGTAAGGTCGTTTCTCATAAATGTAGTTGAAAAGCATATTGACTTTGTTGAGCTGATTACCGACGATACTAACTACAAGGATCAACTTCTACGATGGTTTCAGGCTCATTATCACCAGCCGCCGAGATATAAGGAGGTTGAAGTGGTCGGTCCGCCACATGATCGTGTATTTACGATGGGTGTTCTGAGTCCTGATGGAAGTGTGATTGCCACGGCAGTCGCCAGAAACAAGCAGGTGGCGGAACAGGAGGCAAGTCGGATTGCCTTGGCTAAGCTCGAGAAACAGGAATGAAAAACGAAAGGCAATTTAGGAATGTCGGACCAAAAGCCGAAGAGAAAGTTGGGTGTCAAAATTCAAAAGGCTCTTGAAGAGCCTGCCCCTGTCATTGGGCCCGTTGTTTCGAAAGTGGAAGAACAAGTTGCAGAATCTGAAGCTCCGTCACAAGCCATCAGGAGTTTCTTTTCTGCTCCCGGTGCCAGTGCCAAAGCCCCTGCTCCTATGGTTGCAGCCCCTCCAGTCGCTGCCCCTCCAGTTGCTGCTCCTCCAGATGCAGTAGCTCCTCGAGTCGCAGCTCCAGTCGCAGCAGCCCCTCCAGACGCAGCAGCCCCCAAACCCGCATCAAAACCAAAGAGAATTATTCCCATGGGATCAATTCGCGATGAAGAGCCGCAAGCGAAACCTGTAGCTGCATCCGCTGTTTCGCTTGGAGCAGCTGCTGTCCCGAAAACCCAAAGTATAGACATAAGACCTTTTATTGAAACGGAATTTCAGCCCTTGGCTGAGGCCATTCAGGCCGAGGAAACGAAGCGTTCTTACAAGACTCCCAAACCTGCTAGCTTCGTGCCTCAAACAAGTCGTGGCTTCTCAGACTTTATTCGCCAAACCTACGGGCAATTTACTCTAAGAGCCCCACCTGAAGAGCCCGATTATGATGCCTGTATGAAACTCGGAGCCTCAGGTGCCGCCAAAGCTGAGATGTATCAATACCAGCAATTTGTTCGTGACTACATGACCTGGGACTCACCTTACAGAGGTCTTCTTGTCTATCACGGTCTCGGATCAGGAAAGACCTGCACTGCCATCGCCGCAGCAGAAGCCCTCTACGGGACATCGAATCGCAAAGTTATTATCATGACGCCCGCAAGTTTGAGAAAGAACTTTCTGAGAGAAATCAGTTTCTGTGGTTTCCGTCATTTCCGTCTCCAGAACCACTGGATTCCGTATCCCAATAATCCTATCGAGCACCCTCTCGTGAGACTCTTTGCCTCGAAAGTTCTGAATATTCCTGTGTCGCACCTCAAAACGGCCAAGCAAATCTGGGTTCCTGATTTCACAAAGCCAGCCAACTATGACTCTCTAACAGCATCGGAGAGAACAGAAATCCGTGATCAGATTGAGTCTATTCTTGTGTATGACCCTCTCTATAAAAAGAAGGCCAAGTCCATACAAAAGGATGGTCGTTTCTGGTTTATTAATTACAACGGCATTACAGCGTCAGATCTCAAAGAACTTGCATGCCAGAAACCGAACTCGGCCTTTGACAATGCTGTAATTATTATCGATGAGATTCACAATGTTATTCGGTTAATGCAGGGCACAATAGAGCCTTATCTCTCAGATCTGAAGGGTGTAAAGCGTCGTGTTGCTATGGAAAAGATTGAGCCTGGAACGTGGAATCCAAAGTTGTGTGGAAAGACAATGAATTACAAGCGTGGTTATTTACTCTACAGACTTCTCACAGGTGCCCAGAATTCTAAGATTATTGGACTCTCGGGCACGCCTCTGATTAACTTTCCTGAGGAACTCGGTATTCTTTCAAATGTTCTTCATGGCTATTTGCATGTTCTTTCTGGGCGTGTTGCGAAAGGCAAGGATCTTGCTGCAGATGAGCAGCTCCAAAAGAAAATCCGTGAACTTGCAGTTGCAAATCCCTATGTTGATTTCATTGAGACCATCATTAATGACCAGGGTGTTGGTGTCACGATGACATTCTTACCTGAGGGTATACAAAAGACACCTGAGAAGAAGGGTGTTCAGAGAATTGATCCTGGTGAGCCTTCCATCTCATTCCAGCAACGCCTTGAATATACAAAGGCGGATTTTACTAAGAATCGTATTCAGGTTGGCTGGTCAATTCAGTCTGAGCCTCTTCTATCACCGATTGGTGAAACCTTTAAAGAAACATTTATTGCTGAGGATGGTATATCAGTGAAGAATAAGATTGTGCTAACCAAACGCTTATCAGGTCTTATCTCATATTACAAGGGTTCTCGTAAGGATTTAATGCCGCAAGTGACGATTGACCAAGTGGTTCGTGTTCCTCTCTCAGTGTATCAGCAGGAAGTCTATTCAAAGATCCGCCTTGAAGAGATTGAAATCGAGGAAAAGAGTGACAAGCCTGGTGAGGGTGGTCTGGGTGCTGGGCGTCAGGGTGAGATTTGGGCGGAACTCTATGAAATCAAGAAACAGAAAAATACATCAACCTACCGTGTGTATTCGCGTCAAGCCTGTAATTTTGTCTTTCCTCCAGGCATTATAAGGCCGAAGCCGAGAGATAAAGAGGAAGTTGAAGAGGAGATCGGTAAAGATGTAGGTGATATTCCTGACGCGGTTCCCTCTGTTGATGACGATGATGATGTGTCAGTCGCTCTTGAAGAAGAGGATGAGGAGAAGGCGGAGGCGGATGCTGAGGATGAAAACACGGATGAAGCAGAAGAAGTCCAGTTTCTTCAGGAGCAGAGAATCAGGTTAGCCGAGCAGGGATTAGCGGAAGGCGAGATTCGTATTCAGCTCGAAAAGTTACAAAAGGAACGCAGAAAGGCAAAGGATCCGATTATTCTACCGTCTGCTCAGGACAATGAGGCAGCAACTGCAGCAGCAGAAGCATTGACGCCCGAGGAAAAGAGATGCAGAGCTATGCGTCTTCCTGGTGAGAACTATACACAAGCATTGGTAAGAGTCAAGCAGTGTCTCTCGACGATTGGTATTAGTAGTTTGAGACCAGAGGGTCTGAGAGAAACAAGTCCAAAGTTTCTCGCGATGTTGGAGAGAATCAATGCGTCAAAGGGCAGCAGTCTGATCTACAGTGATTTTATGACACTTGAGGGTATTGGTATCTTCACACTTGTCTTGGAAGCGAATGAGTATGATCCGATTGAGATTGAGACGGGCCCTGAAGGCATGAAGTTTTCTGCGAGAACGGAGGCGAGTCTGCGTCTTGGCCCTCAAGCCAAGAGAGGTCGTTATATAAAATTCACAGGTGGTGAAGATGATCTTGTTCGTCGCCATTCCATCAATATTTTTAACGCGAAGACTTCTGAGTTGCCGAGAGCTATGGCAGACCTCCTCACAGAAGCTGGATACGATGGCAATCAGCAAGGAGAACTCTGTCGTGTATTTTGTATCACAGCTGCAGGAGCTGAAGGTCTCTCCCTTAAGAATGTCCGCACGGTTCACATTATGGAGCCTTTCTGGAATGATGTGCGTATGGCCCAAGTGAAGGGTCGTGCTGTGCGTATTTGCTCGCACATGGAACTGCCTCCTGAAGAGAGAAACGTTGAGATTTTCACGTATATCTCGGTATTTGGGCCTGAGGCTCAGGTCGCAAAGGAGGCACCGTGGAGAGTTGCGGAACAGATTGCAATGAGAGATTCTTATTCATTGGATGATGCTAGAAGATTGAAGTTAGCGATTCCTTCTGGAGCACAGCAGTATGTGCTGACGACGGACGAGAGAATGTGGATTATCAGCCAAAGAAAAAAGGCCCTGATTGATAATCTGACGAGTATAATGAAGTCGGCGGCGGTTGACTGTCCTCTGAGTTTTAACGAGAATAAGGATGGCACATTTCAGTGTTCTTTGTTCAAAAACACTGGAGACTTTATGTATCATCCGCTCATTGGATATGACATCGAAAGAGTCCGTGAGGAGTTTGGAGAGGGTGTTGTAATGTCAGAGGCACAGAAGGCTGCTCTTGCTGCGGCTGCTACTGCTGCTGCACCTGCTGCAGCTAAAGCGGCTACTGTTGCTGCAGCACCTGCTAAAGCGGCATCTGCAGATGCTGCAGTTCCTATAAGAAAGGCTAAAATAAAGGGAATTCCTTATGTGTTTGTCCCTGTTATGGACGGTGGTATTGTTACTGTCTTTAATATCTTTGCCGACGATGGCACAGGAAAACCCACTGGCAAAAAGGTCGGTGAGGTTGATGCAGAAGATGGAAAGCCCAAGGCAGGAACAGCAAAGTTTTACAAGGTTTAAGCAATAAGTGTAGTCTCTTGACGACCAACTGCAGTTCCTTGTTCAACGAGCGGTGGATCAACCCACAAAGATTTACTTTGATGGGCCAATGCCTGAATATTTAATTCCCAGTCTAAGCACTCTCGGAAAGGCAAAAGAGTGGGAAGAATCTTTTTCAAATAAGGCACTTTAAACAGCATAGAATCCGTGCACCGATATACAAAGTGATGGTTCGGTGGATAGATCTTTGTCTTGCTAAACATACTAGGATCACATTTATTGGGCCTTGTTCTTGCCCCCTCACCAAGGCTGATATAATCCCATTCTGTATCCTTTACCTGTTCCATAACATCACACAAACGTTCAACAAAATCTTCACGAAGCCAGACATCTGATTCCAGAACAATAATCTTACCCATGGAGTTCTGCACAGCAGCCTGAGCTGCTGCGTAGAAATTCAAGACTAAGGAAATCTCGCCACGACTTAGACTTCTTGCCTTAAAAGTAAATATAGGAACTCCTGGACGAGCAAAGGGATCATAACAGTTAAAAATGGTTTCATTGTTCAACTCTGAACCCCATGTGGGAGCACAGAAAAAGATGCGGTCAGCTGGAATGCCGCGTGATAGAAGATGGGGTGCTAAGCGATCAAAACGCTCCTTTTCTTTTCTCTGATGAATGAGAACGAAGACTTTATCAATCTCTTCGGGCCACATATATAGTATCAGAAAGAAATGTTTCTTTAGCTCAAGGAGATACATTCTTGTAAGGATGGCTTCCATCCAATTGCGACTGTAGACCCCACTTTGATGCTAAGTATCCCTCAATCTTCTGTCTCTTTGAAGGTTCCTCAAGGGAAGGATTATAGATGAGAATTTCAGTGATATTACCCTGGTAGAAGTTTCCTGCATACTGACCAATTGAGCCGCCGTTCCATGAATTTAGATTCTGTCCATTTTTATCAGAGGCCTTTACAGTTCCATTAACATAGATTTTTCTTCCAGAAGATCCATAATGAAAGCACCAGATCTTATAGCTTTCTCCATCTCTATAGGCTTCAACACCAGCACCATTATCCAAGTCATTCCCCCAGAATGCCATCATTGTATCTCTATTTGAACGGTATCCAGCAACAAGATTTACATTTGCACCATAATCACTTCCTCCAAGAAGACAGTTATAATCTTTCGGTGATGTTCTCTGCTCAACAATAAAAATTGTAAAGAAACTCTTTACAAGGGATGAAGGGTTAGGCAGAGGTAAAAAGGATGAATTGCCATTGAACTGGATATAAGGTAGATTTCCGCCCTTGTAGTAAGGACGATTGCCTACACTCATTTGCAGAACATTATTGCCCTTTCCTGACTTATCATTCCAATTCTTAACGCCACCATTACCATCAATGATAAGTGTGCTTCCATCATTTGCATCGAGCCACAGAACAAGTGTATTTGCAGATTCATTCGCATTCAAGTAGCGACAATCCCATGAATAGGAGCCGCCTTCCTTCTTAATACATTCGCCGCTTGAATAATAGTTGCCACCCAGCTTATTTGTGCATTCATCTTGGTTGTAAAGACGAGTGTTATTATCTGCACTAGGACTTCCATAATCATAGCACGGAGGTGTAGGCTCTACATTGCCTGTATTTACAGTCTTAGGACTAAAAGCACGTGTTCCAACACGAACACCAAAGAATGCATTCATGGCTTGTCTTTGGACAATGGGATCACTGCTTGCTGTATTTGCCTTTAGTTTTCCAACCGCATTTTTATAATCTATCCATGTCTTTATACTACCGAGTCCTGTATCAAAGTTCTTGGAAGTGGGGTATGAAGTTCCAGCAGGCTTTCCGTTTTGTTCTTGCCAATAGCTTTTAATACACTGTAGATCAACTGAATTAATATCAGTTGTGTCAGTTATATCTGTGCAAAAGTCATAGGAGTCAAAATATCCAGATTGTAAACATAGATCCTTTGCCGAGACTTTAACATAAGGATCACTTGATGAAGTAAGTGCCTTTTGCATGCGAGCAATATCGGCGATTGCTGTTTCCCACTTTCCTTGATTCTTTTGAAAGAGTGCATCTGTGATAGCATTTGCACCTTGTCTTGACTGGTAAGCCTTAAATGAAGGTTGATTATTCAGATAGGAATCCCAGCGACTATCTGATGGATTTGCAAGTTGAAGTGATTGGTAAAGAGTTCCATCTGCCCCGCACTGACTATTCTTAATTGCCTGTAAAAAGCAGTCGCGTGTCAAAGAAACACTGTTGCCCGCTGTAGCACAGTCCAATAAAGGTTGTATGGATGCAGACTTTGACGCCTGAACACCATTTAGACTTGATGAAGCAGCGGGGACACTGGATGGAGATGTATAAAGTTGTCCTTTAGGGCAACCTAATGTTGAACTCTCACCATAGGTGGGTGTTCCATCGGCATTAATAGGAATCATTTTCCCATTCGTGCCATTTGTTCCACACCATCCCAATTTACCTGCATAATCACCTGATGCAATTGAATTAAGAAGACCTAGAGATGCAGCTGTCGGGAGTGCACTCGCAAGATCTCTTAACATTGTCTTTTTTGCATTCTCAAGATTCCAAATCCATGAAACTCCATTTCCCAGTTTATCTTCAGGTGCATTTGCATTAAGAGGCCCGTTAATTGTTCCAAGAGCCCCTTGAGCTACAGTAGGCATTAGACCCGGGGATTTCTGGTATCTCCATCCGCATCGAACAGGATTATTAGGATTATCTGATGTATCACGAATGAGCTGATCAAGGCCGTTAATACCAATATAGTTTCTACAGGCGATTTCCTCATTTGTTACATCAGGCTGACCCTGGAGAAGTAGGCCCATCGCTGCTCCCGTTATAGGCTGGTTGATCTTCTTGGTGTAAGGATCATAGGAACTTAATTGTCCAAGTGTTTGATTTGTAATGGAAGGTCCAAGATTTCCTTGAACAGCGTTTGGTTGAAACCGTCTCGGTTCAACTTCATTATACTTAATCTGCTCTTGAATGAAATACTGAGATTGTAGAGAATCTAATCCCGTAAATGCCTCTTTAAGGGATGACATCCTTTCTTTTATCTATAAATATTTTAGTCTAAAATTTACAGTAGAGTGACTCTGTAATTATTTCCAGCACTGCTGTATGAACCCCATTGATTCGAGTTAAATTGACTCATCTTTCCAACATAGTATCTTGCATCGCCCTTAGTATTCACCATCTTTGTATAGATATCATCTTCAATCATGTAAACCGTGTTTCCTGCGTTATCGATATCAACATTCGCAATCGGAACATCTCTTCCTACCCAAGGACCATTCATGATTGCCTTTTTCTTAATTTGGAAGACGTGATTGTTCCAGCCCGCACCATTCTGAGGGCACCAACCCTGAGCTCCCCACTTCTTATAGTTATCAGAACCGCTGCTGATAAAGCACTGACTTCCGTCCTGCAGAGAGAACTTATCAGAATTATTATCCTTCGCGAGTTTGAAGCAGCTATCAACATTATAACCATAACCGCCACCCCACGCAAGGCCACGATCCCATGTATCACGCCAGCATCCCTTATCAACATAGGTGATTGCAGCAGCCGCAGCCGCCGCCGCTTTCGCAGCGGTCAGTTCATTTTGGTATTGATTCTCAATGGCTGTCTCTTCATTTACGTTGTGGACAAAATCAGCACTCAAAGCTGTGCTGTAATTGGGTGATCTAGAAGATCTATATTCAAGTTTGCAGATAGCACCGCCACCCCATTCATAGAAACGAAGATCAAAGGCATAGAGACCTGCACTTGGTATACTGATAACACCACTTTCATCAACTGAAGGGCCGTGAAGATCCCAGTGGCTGATAACAGCTTTTCCATTAAACTGAACATAAATACCATCATCACTTGTTGTTCTGAATTGGATTGTCTCGGGCCCTGTCGCCATATAGTAGCCCTTTGCCCAAACACCAAAGCTATCTCCAGGTCTTGATGTGGTGCCACCATTATACTCGTCGTGAATCTGTATATCACCTAGAGGACCAGCAGTCATAGATGTATCGCGATCAATCCATCCGCCATTCTTGCTTGTAGGATCAGTTCCAGGGTAAGGATTGTTGATCTTGTAAAAGCGTGTGAAGATACCAGATTTATAGCCAGCGGGAATGACGGGCTGAGGAGGAGGGTTCAGATTTACCTTGCATGTCGCAGGTGAGCCAGGATTGATTAAGTCTATGTTCTGAATCTGATCATATCCTCTTATCTGTTTTTCAAGAACAAGGGTATTGTCCTTATCATAGAATTGCACACGCATTCCATAGCATCTTGATGAGCAGCAATCAGCACGATTGTAATAAATTACTTTTGTAAGATCGTATTCCTTACCAAGGTTAATCTTGAAATATGCAGAGTTAGCGTCTGCAGAATTTGAGTGATAGATATTCGGGTAAGACCGAGGATACATTGAACCGTCAATTGCCTTGCTAGGATTGCTTTCTGATGAATACGATCCACTTGATGATGCACTTGCTCCCTTTGCTACATTATTACCATCCTTATCGATTAGAACAAGCTGTGAAATCTGTATCCAGGCATCGCCGATAATCTGCGAAGGGCGAACAACAACATACTGTGCTGAAATACCACAGGGGTTTGAAACAACCTTCGGGCTTGATGTTGCGGCTAGGGGCAATTTATTCAGGTTTGTTCCGAAGCAGTTTTTGATGGCGTTCTTTCTATCATCATCCGTATTTGCATTACGCGTCATATCAACCGCTGTCTCAAGCTGATCATTGAGATATGCTCTCACCGCCTCAATGCTAAATTTGCCATTGTATCCTTCATCAGCGACTTTAATGAGGGTATTAAGAGCAGTAGAAGATGTATCAGGATTTAATGTGCCTTCGGGGAGACAATAGATCTTTTTCACTTCCTTTTTATTGTTTGCATAGGTCACAACTCCTGAATAGGTAGGGCCAATCTTCTGAACAGGTCCAGCTTCAGAGGCTCCCTTGTTGCTGTAAAGATAGGAGAGGCACTTGCCCGCGAGAGGGCCTGCGACAGCAAACTTCAAATTAGGTTTCATCAAGAAAGGATCGCACGGTGAATCAATGATTCTACCTGAGCACTGTTTTGATGCATCAGTATCTAATCCATCCTTATCTGCAATACCAACAAGAGTATTATAAATTTGGTCAATGGATTGAGCTATACCGTTAGCAGTGTTGAGAGTTCCAGGGTTCTTGTATAATTCACCTGCATTTGTGCAGCCAACTGCCAGAATTTGTGAACGCAAGCAGTCATTGTTGTATTTACCAGGTCCAGAACCCTTTGCGTAGCAGGGCTGATCTGCAGAAAAGGCTGAAACAGAGTCGGCTCTTGTTTGAAACGGAGCACTGGGGCAATCCATCGCCGAGAATTCATCGGGGTCGACGAATGTAAAGGGGATTGTTCCTCGAAGTGACATCTTTGTTTGTCCAGATCCAGCTCTCATCTTTGCCACATCAACACCGACATCAGAAAAGTTATAGAAACCTCCTGATTTTTTGGGGGATGATCCAGTGATATCATCGACGACGAACAGCAAGTTTAGAGGCATGTAATAATTATCACCGCCAGAGTTAATTCCTTCAAAGTATCCAAATATAGTAACTGGGTTTGAATCAGAAGGTGTAATATCCACGCCAAAGGTGTTACCCTCTTTTGCACCCACTAACTCAACTGTCTGTGATGTATCTGAAAGCATGATAGTGCCAATAGAACTCCCCTTTACCTTAATTGAAGCATTACCTACTCCACGAAGGACAATTGACATCTTTGTAGTATCAGGATTGGGTCTTACGAAACTATAGCTGTCCTTCTCAAAACAGAGAGCACAGCCGTGATCAGGATCAATCTGCTTTCGTTGAATGCAGTATAGACGTGAACGATAACGATCCAAATCCTCTTGGTTGATTGCAAAGACAGCCTGATCTGGGGCTCCTGTGCAGGTTGCTAGAACAGGAGCTACTCTCGGATAAATGAGACCCTTCTGTTGTTGTGTTTGTATGGCCTGATCACGTGAATTAGCATCTAAGAGAAGGCCCTGTGGTTTCGTAAACTTCTGTCCAAGTTCATCAATGCCAGATGAAAGGCACACGCCGCAAATTTCACTGAACTTCAGAACTTTATCATCGCTCTCAACACCAAAGGGCCTATCAAGTTTTCCTGTCTCTCTGCAGAAGTTGATCGCCGTAAAAATAGAATCATTTCCATCGCTGCGTGCAGGAAACTTATTTTTAAACTGCTGAAGTTTCAATGTTCTCGCATCACCCTTATACGATGGTTCTGCAGAACCAAGGGCGATATTTACTTTATTTTTAGCAGCCTGAATGTCTGCATCAGACGAAGCAACCGGAATGATTCCGTTCAAAAGAGGATTTACAAGATTTGTAAACATATTGTATCTTGACTGGCTTCGATTCACTGAATCAGGATAACTCGAAATTGCTGCATCTGTATTATCAGGGTAGTGATCTTTATCATATGGAATAGGTGCAAATCCTTCAGTCTTTTTCTTCAGCCGTAAGCCTGCCAAACTGGCTAGACTTACACCTGCGAGTGCTATTAAACCTGTTACAGGATCCATCTTCTATCTAGTGTTTCTATAGATTATCAGGGCGTATACGGGCCGTGGGATCCAAATCTCTCGTAATCACGCGGAAAACAAGAGTTGTTTGGTGACTTATATTAATAAGACGACCTGCCGCCAAGTTCGCGGCTGTTAATGTATTAAGGAAACTATTGTTTGCAGAATTAGCCAGTAATCCAAATGTATCAGGCTGAGTAAATCCAAGTGTAGGATCCTTCATCTTTGATCGTATTACAATGTAATTACAGTATCCAACAATATTTGCACCATCATTAAAGAAGACAGATCCAGTTGTTGTCGTATATCCAACACCGACAACAAGATGTCCTTGACTGCGTGTGAGATAGTTAATAAGATCTGTTGCGGCATCTGGATTGCCTGAATAGGAAGGCTGGAATGCGAGGCCACTCATCTGAATACGATCGCCTTGGTTAATCAAGAAACGATTAAACCAGGTCTTTGTCTGAATCCAGAGATAGTTGCCGCTCGTATCAGCATAGCTTGTTCCCGTCGTAACACCGCTCATGTTGTAGGATGACTTGACACCACTGATGTCAAGAGTATCGAGTGTATCGCTTACAAGGTTTCCATCGGGCCTCTCGATGCGAATGCTCAACTTCTGGAGCGTGGCGAGAGGCGTGGGAGCATAGACTTTTTGGCACTTCAAGAACTTGGGAATCATCGCCAAGAATCCACCCTTTGCTGAAATGTTATTATCAGAGACCCAGTTGGCATCATACTGCACAACACCAAACGCCTGTTGGAGATTGTAGTCTGTTCCGTAGTTGTTATTATCAAGCTCAGGGATTCGGATATTTAAGTAAGGAAAGCTCAGAATGTTCGTATTGAGTGAGGTGCCATAGCTCACCACGTTTGAAACAACAGAGCGAGTCTGAATAATATCCACGCCCTCAATCGGCAGAATTGTCTTCACGAGTTCAATGCGAATAATGTTCTTGAACTTGATGGCCGCTGTAGGAGCAAAGGCGAATCCACTACTGTTATTTGCAGGATCAAAGTTCACTGTGAAATTGTAGCGGTTCTGTGTTGTATTTGTGAACCAGTTCCTGTCAGCACTGTAGACGTGAAGATTAAACTCATTTTCCTTGTAGGATAGAATATCCTCTTGTCTGATAATCACATCCTGTTGCTTGATACGAGAGCGGTCAGGATTGACAATTGTCGGATTTCCTGTGGCGAGACCAGATGCTGACTCGATAAGTTCGAGACTGGTGCCCTGACCCTGTGAAGAACCCATCGGACTTCCATCCAGGAGATCCTTCATGAACATGCGACGAGGATCCGGGGACACAAAGCGTGAAGCCATTTCTGCGGCCGATTCCTGTTGGTAATTCGTGCGTGACTGTTCACGTGTTGTCAGAATCATTTGCTCCATTTGGCTTGACTGAGTTTTAGCATCCTGAAATGATGTCTCAGCCTTGACAGTTCTCTGGATCAATGCCTCGCTCCGTGCAGTTTCCTCCTCTCTCTGCTTCTTCATTTGCTCATAGATGCTCAGTGATGTGGGTCCATCATTGTCTAGAGGAACACGGAAATCAGGAGGCGGCGGCGGTGCAGCCTTTCCTTGATTTCGCTCGTTCTGGAGCTGACTGAAACGTGTCGAGACATCCTGACGTGTAGTGTCCTGTTCTCTTTGCTCTTCCTGGGGTCCAGAAGGAACAGATGCAGAACGATTGAGATAGGAGATGAAATCGGGAACTACTGCTGCCAGAACTTCCTTATTCTTTACCTGAATCGGGGCATCAGGAACTACCTCGGCCACCTGTGTCATGTAGTGACGAACAGTCTTTAGAAGTCTCGTCTTTTGCTTTTCTGACAGATCAGAACCTAGACGACGCTGAAAATCCTGATAGACAAGACGATCAATCATCGATTCATTTTGAGGGCTCAAAAAGTCATTCGTGGCTTTTTGAGTCAGTAAGTTGGCACCCGACATTCTAAATAGACGGTGGTTCTTTGTTTAGGTGGAAAACATGCAGTCTCTTAATTCAAGCATTACAGAATCAGGCGGGGCCTTTCGTGTAAAGGGTCTGAATTCATCGCCCATCAACATGCGAATAATGAAATACATCGAATACATGCCACACTCAGATCCTTTGAACTGGAACCGACGTGCATTGTAGGCAAGTTTCATTCTAGAGTCCTGTGTTGTGAGCCACTTCATGAACTTTGCAACCTGTGACGGAGGCTCGTATCCATAGGAGTCAAAATAGTAGCATTTGCGTCGAACAAGATCTATGTAATTCGCAACCCAGTGGCTTCCGTCTTTAAAATGAGGATCAAGATTATAGATAATTCCTATCGATTTAATACCTTTCTTTTGTGCTTCTGTGACACGAATTCCACACATTTCCCGGATAAGACATTTTTTGGGGCCACCGCCTGTTTTGTCATAAGGATCGGGAGCTGCAAAATCAATTGGAAAGGGTCCCATAAATTCAAAATGAGGATTTGCTTCTTCAAATTGTTTCATGACGGATTCAATGTTCGTAGAGTCAAGCCACATATCGGGATCTTCCTTCCATTTTTCAGGCTTTACAGGTCTCAAGTATTGTTTTATTAAATAGTCCTTTTCTGAATCAACCAACGGTAGAGCCTTTACGAAGGTTGCTTCTTGGCCCGCCTCGACACCAAGTTTCTCCTCGAGTTCTTTCCGCAGCTGTTTTCCTACAGAGTTGGTCTTAAGATGAAGCTTTCCAGCAGCCCGCTTTAATATAGATTCGGGAAGACATCCAGCGGCGGGTCTTACATCACCGACACGAGGATGACATTGACAAGGGCCTGGTGTATCTACCCTCTTTTTGTTTTTGAGTTTGCGAGTCTTTGTCGCCATCTACTAGATGGCAACAGCAAAGAAATACAGTGAAGTGAATTACTGGAGATATGTATTTACACCCTTGCTTATTTTATTGATTGCAGCAGCACTTTATTTACTGTTTACACTCCCCGATGCACACACTCTTGATTATTCCCAAGTGCTTTCTTATGGAAAGAATGTTTGCAACATTGATGCTACAAAGTTATCACTTACATAGTAGATGGCTTTTGCATTAAAAGACTCGATACCCTATATTTTAACCTTTCTGGTCCTTGGCTCCGTTACGGGGAGCGTGGTCTATATTGGCATGTCGGCAGGAAACGCAGATTCACGCAATGAACTCCAGAAGCATGTGGCTATTTTAACGACGGTCAATCTGTTGACCAGTATTTTCATGGGATTCTTACTGTATTACTACGTCACAGCCAATCCGTCCTCTTTTATTCCCTTTACACTCTTTATTCTTTCTTTTAATATGTTCCTTGGAATCATGTCAACGAGTATCGCTGTTTTACAGCAGATTTCATAAGTTACGGTTTGGAACAGTGATAAAGAGAAAAGATTCGATGCTGAACACGAAAGCGTCCTGTCCAAGAAAGTGTTGTAGGATGCAATTGAAAGGAAATACCCTGGAGTCGCAAAGCAACGCGAACACTGTCACCTTTCTGAATGAGCCCGGCTACAACAAGACGCTTCCATTCACCTTCCTTCCAGATATGAAGTGAATGCCGTTTCTCTTGAGTTTGAAGAGGGCAATATAAATGAAGTGAATCATTCTCAAGAAATGGCTGAAACAGAGCCTGAATCATTTCTTTCGAGCGATCTGAGTCATGAAACCACTTTCGTTGGTGGAGATAGACTGATGTCAGGAAACTTTCTTGGAGGGCCAGGAGTTTCGCGGAAGTCTGGCTCGCCTCGGAAAGTCCAAGAACAAGTTTCCCCGACTGTGAATCATATTCTTTGATTGGCAGTGGTGGTAAAAGAACATTGAGATGTTGAAGATGGAAAGGTCCATCAATATAGGATAAGGGTGTAATCGGCTTGGGCACTTTTTGTAAATCACCGACACTTACTTTTTTGATTTCAAGACGCTGGATGGGCACAGACCACTCCATTTCTATGGATTACTGCGGTTGTTTTAGACAGCCATTCACATAGATAGCCTAAGATCCTTTTACCGAGACTGTGTATGGATTCCCTGAATCTCTCGTTCAGGGGACAGCCTGGATCGGGTAAAAAAAAGGCATGTCACGAAATGTTACAAAAGATTGCCACGCTCAGAGGAATACCCTTTTCAATTCAGACTCGGCAATTTCACATGCAGGGAATCTCGAAGAATGACACGGGTCAGATTTCTACAACGGCAGACGATGATGGAGATGATGGAGGCTCTGAAAAGGATTGTTTTCCTTATGAGTTCTCACACATTCATATTGGATTTGATATTGCTCGTATGTCAATGCAGGATAAGATTTATCTGAAGCCAATTCTTCAACGATGGGGTCTAGGAAGTCAGGTATTAGCGGGTCAGCAGGGACGTGGATCCCGCATTCTTGTCTTTTATCATGCTCATTTGTTCAGCACAGAATCCTGTTTTCTGTTGCATTCACTGCTCGAAGATAGTCTTGGCGATATCTCTGTTTGGTTTACATCTGAACTTCCGGTCCCTTTGAGACTTGTTGATTATTTTATTGAGGTTCCAATTCGTTCACCGACGAATCTCTTGGATTGCCGACCGACCACAGGCCCGAGTTGGCATCTTATCTTTCGTAATTTGATTACAGCATGGTCTCAGAAGCCGTTTCCTAAGCTGAATGAGACAAACGAGATACGTGCTTTTCTCTATGAGCTTCTTATGCGAAATCTTCGATGGACTGACTGTGTTCATTATCTTCTTGATACAGTCCTTATGGCTTCTATTGAAGAATCAAAGCGTAAGCAGATTCTATCGATTTTAGCAAAGCAGGAGGCAACGGCGGCAGGTCAGACAATACCGAGTTATCGAATTCCTTTATTATGGGAGGCACTCTTTTTAGAGATACGAGAGGCTTTATCTGTTTCTCCGCAATCAGTAGATGAGTCTAGTGCTCAAAACGCTGGTCGACTCGGTCAAGGCACTCTACGAGATGCCGAACCAGCCGTGGATTCAGGAAAGTCTGGATCCCAACGATCTGGAAACACTAAAAAAGGAGGCTCTCGAGCAAAGCCCGTTCGACCCACTCAAACTGCGTGAGACTCTGTGGTTAAAAGTTGTGGCGGGTGAGGCAAAGATCGTCACAAAATCCTGCAAGAATGCAAAAGTGATTTATATAAAGACATCGAGAGAAGAGCCTCCGTGGGATCTATGGGGTCGTCTTTTTCAGTGGTTAGGTCCTCCTCCTACTGCACAACGATGGAGACTCTTCTGGTTTCCTGCTCCAAACAAGCGTATTTTGCCAGCCCTAGGTCAAGAAGTTGGCCCTACACATCTCAATGGTGGATATACCTTTCCGTGTAAATCCGATTCTATTGTTGTGTATCGTCTTGAGGAGGCAACACGTGTTTTAGCTCATGAGATTCTTCATGCAGCGTGTCTAGATCCGCCTGGTGCAGATCTTCCTCTCAAGGAAGCAACAACGGAAACATGGGCTGAACTCTTTTTAGTTGCTCTGTGTTCGAGTGGTTCAATGAAGAAGGCCGAAGAGTTATGGGCAATTCAGAGTCAATGGATTGCGAATCAAAATCATACATTAAAAAAACACTATGGTGTTGAAGGACCGCAGCAGTATGCATGGCGTTACACTGTTGGCAGGGAACTTATTTTAAGATCTCTAAAGATCAAATTGCCTGAACCGAGGGCATTTAGAAGTCATTCATCGCGTTTAACAAGTTCGGCTATTTGTGGTTAAAATTGAGTCTTCTTTTAAACTATTTATCAAGCAGAAACATGGGACATGGGAATAAAAGGTTTATACAGTTGTTTAAAGCAATATGCCTTACCCGTTAGTCTAGAACATGAGAAACCGTTGACAATAGGACTTGATGCATATCCGTTTCTGTATAAGTATCGTGAAGATATTGATTCTTGTATTAAAGTCCTACAGCAATTTCAGAAAGCAGGGCATACTCTTGTTTTATATTTGGATGGAATTCCACCGAAGGAAAAGGAAGCAGAACTTCTGAATCGAAAGGTGCAGAAGGAGACTGCGTATAAACAGGCAAAGGCTCTAAAGACCTTTCTGAAAGATGAAAAGTCCAAGGAGCTTACAGAGGATGCTAGAAAAATTATTGAGAAGCAAATCGCCTCTTATGAGCACGAGTCGTGGTATCTTCGAAAGGAGATTCGAGAGAGCTTTGCTTTGCGTGTTTCGCAACAGGGTATTGAAGTCATTCAGTGTAAGGGCGAGGCCGATACCGATTTAATTCAGGCCTCTCTTTCAAAGAAGCTAGATTGTGTAATAGCGAATGATATGGATCTCTTTGTGGGTGGTGTCGAGCGTCTCTGGATGCTTGGAAAGACACACGCAGATCCTCTTCTACAAGAGTTTCGCCGATCCTATGTTTCCTATGAGGTTGGTCTTGGAGAGAAGGCATGGATTGACGTTGCGATACTAGCAGGATATGAAAAATGCCCTGAATTAAGAAGGTGTTCAGCTCATCAAGCGATTATATGGATACGATATTACGGCTCTATAGAGTCTCTTCTTAGTCGGCGTCATGATCTTCTGCTGGGTGCAAAACTAAAGGACTTTCAAGATGCACGGCAACATTTGATCTTTTGAAATCTATTACACTGTAAGAATGTTTTATGTAAAGCCCCAAATTTCAATTGTTGATGTTCAAGCAAATACAGAGAAACATGGCCAGGGTGTTATGGATTTTTATCGTGCTCATAAATCAATTCTTCATGAGATCTTTTTCTTTACACAAAAGCCTAAGAGAATTGAATTAGGTGACGCTATTGGCACAAATCCCTATCATCTATTTTTCTATATGTTATCACGATTCTATTATGTTGATGATGGTGTCAATGATATTATTTTTTATTATAGTAAAAACGATGAAGATTATATGACTGAAGGTGCCTTTTCTGTATTACCCTCGCGATTTAAACGTGAAATTGTTAAGGATGATACCTTTGAGTATGTAGAACTACCTGGTTGTATATGGAGATATGATACAATTGATGAGCCATGGATGTTTGAGTATACAAGGGATTTATTTAAGGATATTTGGTTTTCAACGAAGCAACAGAAGGGAAAATATACATATGTTTTACGAGATCCTGTCTTATCAAGATACCGTCGTCTTTTAAATCACAATGAAGTGACGACTGCTGCTAGAAAAGAGGGATTTAGTGTCTATGAGATGTCGAATATGACTTTCGTGGAGCAGATCCTATTGTTTCGTTCTTCTGAGTTTATTCTAGGAGTTCACGGAGCTGCATTGGCCTTTTTGATTTTTTGTGAGCCAGGCACACAAGTCTTAGAGATGTATCCAAACCGTCAAGGAAAAAATCATTATTATGATATTTCAAAGCAAATGGGTCTATCCTATGGTCGCTTTACAGCATTGGAATCATTTAATGAAGAAACTGAAGATTTCAGTGTGAATATAGAACGATTTCGAGCTGTAATCTGCCATTTAAAATTGTGTAGGCGAAACTCTTGAAGATCCTCTTTAACGCATGTAAGACATACATAAAAAAGGAAAGCGGTCCATATGTGTTTCGATCACATTACCTTGCGGTTAACAGCCGCACGCTCTACCTACTGAGCTAAAAGACCAGGTGTGGCCTTTAGCAAGAAGCTAAAGGACCAAAGGAGTTCCCTCCACTCTTGTCGGATATGTAAAAAATGTATTTTAAACGCACTTACGTTTTGAACGTATTTTTCTGCGTTTTGAGCGACCGCCACCTTGAGATGTGCTATCTATCTTATCTTTTTATATTGTTTTTAACGACGAGTGCGACGAGTCTTACGTCCTGCTCTCTTCGGAGGCTGAACGCCTAAGAATTCCCTGATAGTGTCTGCAGGTCCTGTGCCAGGCGTAGCATTAATACCCATCTTCTTTTCAACGATATTGCGAACCGCTTGGTCGGTGGCCTTCTTCACGAGTTGTTTGTTGAGACCACCCCGTTCAATAACTAACGCAGACAGTTGTGCATGGATCCTTCTTGCAGTGCGGACATCTGCTTGAAATTGTGCAGATACCTCACGAGTGCCACATAATTGCAA
>Ga0007809_10000169_pt1 | contig 26276 bp, 19 predicted proteins | sample CryBogCBE02Aug07_FD_60383 | JGI IMG/M metagenome (GOLD analysis project Ga0007809, IMG submission 60383) | Freshwater microbial communities from Crystal Bog, Wisconsin, USA - CBE02Aug07 | ecosystem: Environmental > Aquatic > Freshwater > Lake | place: Crystal Bog, Wisconsin, USA | collected...
TACCTCCGAGGGAATCTCCACGACGGCCGACGGAGCCTCCTTCGCGGAAGCCAATCCCCATAATCTGGCGGAGTTGATCGGCGGCGCGCTCGCCGTCGTTCCCCATCAACACACGTCCGTCCATCTCCTCCCCCCGTCAATCTCCAAACGGCAGGAATTTTCGAAGCGCTTCCCCTACCTTGCCGCCGCGGCCGCGCTTTTCCTCCTCACCATCTGCACCTGGTGGTTCTACGCCGTGAGCGCAACCCAGGCCACGGACGCGGAGTCGGGCAAGATCACCTCCGAGATCCAGTCCAAAAAGGAGATCTCCGCAAAGTTGGCCGACCTTTTGGAGAAGGAAAAGGCAATCGCCAAAAAGAGTGCCGAACTCCGTGATCTCGTGCTGCTCAGGGAGGCATATCCCAGGATCCTCGCCGAACTGGCCGCGAAGGTCCCGGAGCGATTCCTCTGGATCACGGAGATCCAACCTGCATCTGGCGAATCCTCGCCAACTCCCTCCGGCGCCCCCTCCCCGACGGGTCAGAAGACCGTCGAAGGCACCGTCACGGCCATCATCGTCAAGGGTCTCTATCTCGACAACCCGCGTCAGGCAACCGTCGTCGATGACTTCGTCACCGCCCTTCAATCCTCCGATGTCTTTGTCGTCGAGGAGAAAGACAAATCGAAGATCATCACTCAGCGAGGCAGTCCCAGCGGGGAATACTGGGCCTACCCCTTTGCCCTGCGTATCCCCCTGCGCACCCCGATCACCCAACTCCCCTGACCCAAACGGATGAACGCCTTCAAGAAATGGTTGCTTGAAAACCGCCTGGCAGCCGCCTCGGCCATTGTGTTCGTACTGCTGGCCGGCCTGCTGGGGTGGTTGACCTCGGACGCCTGGGATGCCTACGCCTCGGCATCCCAGAAGCTCTCCGCGGGTGCGGGCGATCTCCAGAAACTGGAGAAGCAGAATCCCGCGCCGACTCAGGCCAACGTGGACGTGATCACCAAGAATCTCTCGGCCGAGCAAGCCGGTCTGAATGCCCTTCTCTCCTCATTGAGGGGCTCCAGGATCGTGCCGTTTGCGGGACTTGAGAAAACCAAGCCCCAGGATCGCCCCCAGGTTTTCCAGGATGCCCTGCGTAATGAGGTGACGGCGATCAGAACCCAGGCCGGAGCCGTGGGCGCCACCCTGCCCTCGGGATTTTATCTCGGTCTTTCCGAGTATGAAAACCGTCTGCCCTCACCCGACGAGGTGCTGGGACTGGCCTCTCAGTTGACCGTTTTCGACTGGATCGCGAAGAAGCTTGCCTCACATCAGGGGGTGATCATCGGGGAATTTGAAAGGGCCCTTCCCTCGTCATTACCCGGCACAACTCCCAAACCGGCCCTCAAAAACGCCCCCAAGGCGGGCCCTGATGCCTCAGCACGCCCCAATTGGACCTCCCCGGGCAGCCTCAAGATCAGCTTCCGCTGCGACCAGTCCACCCTTCGTGATTTCGTGAACTCCCTGAGCTCATCCCCCTATTTCCTCCTCATCGATTCCCTTCAACTTCAGAACAGTGTCCCCGAGCCGCCCCGCAGGGACGCCGTTGGCCAATCCCAGCAGCAAACGGCGAATCCGACGCCGGGAACCGACGGACTGCCGTCTCAGCGCCTTCCCATCATCGTCGGCCGCGAGCAACTGAACGTCTCCATGCGGCTGAAGATCATCGAGTTCCCCACCGATCAGGCCGCGACATCCGCGCCGTCCGCGAAATAATCCGGCCATGAAGCATTTTTTCGTCACCCGTTACCATCTTGTCCTGCTGGGCGTGGCCCTGCTGCTAGGAGTCGGCAGCGTCGCGTTGCTGATGATCCAGTCTTCCTCCCTGGAGGCATCCCTCAAGGAGCATGAGCAGGGCGTCAAGGCCACCAAGTACACCGGAACCGCCGCTGCGGAAGCGATCGAGGCCTCCGATCACCTCAAAAAAGGGGTGACTTGGGAAAGCCGTCACGACGGGGCCTCCCCCTATGTTTCCCTGCCTTACCTCCTTAAGGAGGGCAAGTTGATCAACCCGATGGAGGGTGAGGAGCCGCTCCATCCCCCTGTCCCCAACAAGTGGCTGATCGATCACCACCTCGACTACGCGGACATGCAGATCCTGGAGCGCGATCCCAAGCACAAGGGATTCACGGTCAGGGAAGAGTTCGAGGCGGGAACCGATCCGAATGACCCGAACCAGTTTCCGCCGCTTGCCAACAAGCTCTCCTACCAGGAAACCGGAATCAGGAAAAGCTCCTACCTGCTGGAGTTTCTCGGAGAGGATGATGTGATCGACGATACCGGCAAGATGGAGAAGAAAATCCAGATCAAGCCGGTGAGTCCGCTGCCCAATCCAAGCAAAAACAATCGTCCCGACACCTCCGTCAGAAACGTGAAGAGGGGCGAAACCATCCCCGGCGCCCCCTTCCTCAAGGTTCTGGATCTTGCGGTCAAGACCAAGAACATCAATGACACCGACTACGACATGTCGGAACTGACCCTTCAAAACACCCTGACCGGGGAACGCATCATCCTCGTGAAGAAAAACACCTCGCGGGAGTACAAAAAGGTCCCCATCGAACTCGTGGAGAGCGTTCAGTTCACCTATCAGCTCAACGGAGGAGATCCCCAGATGCCGGTGGTGGAGCGCGGCAAGGAACTGACATTGGCCAGCCTTGACGGCGGTCACACGGAAACCTACAAACTAGTGGACATTTCGAAGGAGGGGGTCGTCCTCGAGAAACAGGGTAAGACCTTTATTGTCAAGCCGTCCAACCAGACGGATCAGCCGTCCTTCCCTGCACCCTCCCCCTCCCCGGCTTCCTAACCATCCGCATCCGCTTTTCGCACACGCTCGCAGATACTCTTTTCATGAAATTCCCCCTCAAGAATCATGTCCTGACAGCAGCCCTGACCGGCCTGGCATTCCATCCTCTGGAGTTGCATGCCCAGCAGGCGGGTGTGGTGGGGCAATCCGAGCGCCAGATCAAGATCCAGCAGGATAAGGTGGCATGGGCGCGCGGACAGGTGCTCAAGGCCCAGGCGGCACTTTCCCCGAGGGATCTTCACGGTCCCGACTACGAGTCGGCCTTCGCCCTCTCCAAGAGCGCCTTGGATGTCCTTCCACCTTCCGGCAATGCAACTTCGGGCCTCCGCTCCATGGCCTTGGAGACCTTTTCCAAGGCCGCATACGGACTCGCCCGGATGCGTGTCTCGCAGGGACGCTTTGAGGATGCCGAACTCGTCGTGGGAGCCGCCACGGGAAAGCCGTATGACTCCACCTACCAGCCGCTTCTCTCCCTCAAGAATGATCTCCAAAGCCCCGATCGCCTCAACAGAACGGTCACCCCTGCCTTCGTTGCCAAGATCGAGGAGGTGAAGCAACTCCTCTCCGACGCCCAGGGATACTACGATTCGGGTCGATTCGACGATGCCTTCAAGGCCTACGAGAAGGTCCTCAACATCGATCCGCAGAACTCCTCGGCCCGCCTCGGCATGGAGCAGGTCAACAAGCAGCGGACCGACTACGCCACGGAGGCCTACAACGAACGCCGTGGCGAGATGCTCGGGCAGGTCGCCAAGGCCTGGGAACTCCCGGTCCCCAAGTTCGACACGGGCGCTCCCGGCGTTGTGGAGCAGGCTCCCATCGAGGTGAAGGGCACCGCCTCCATCAGCCGCAAGCTCCAGGAAATCCGGATCCCACAACTCACCCTGCAGGATGAAAGCGTGCGCGAGGCCATCGAGAAGCTTCAGAAGAAATCACGCGCCCTTGACACCACCGAGACCGATGCTTCCAGAAAGGGGGTCAATATCGTTCTCAAGCTTGATCCCTCGCAGGAGTCGGGCGACGGCGGCACCAAGATCAACCTATCCCTCAACGACCTTCCACTCGGCGAGGCCCTCAAGTACGTGGCCTCGGCCGCCAACCTGAAGGTCAAGATCGAGCCTTACGCCGTCGCGATCGTCCCGCTCTCCGAGCCGACCGAAACCCTGATCGCCAAGGAATACAAGGTGCCCCCGGGGTTCATCACCTCTGCGGCTTCTTCCTCCGCCGCACCTGCTGCGGGGGGCACAGCCGGACTTCCCCAAACCACGGGCAAGTCGGGAGCCAAGGAATTCCTTGAGTCTCAGGGCGTGACCTTCCCGCCCGGTTCGAGCGCCACCTACCTGGCATCCAGCAGCAAGCTTCTTGTCAAGAACACCCAGGCCAACCTGGACCTCATTGACTCCCTCGTGGAGGTCTCCTCCTCCACTCCGCCCAGCCAGGTGGAGATCGAGGCCCGTTTCCTCGAGGTAACCCAGAACAATCTTCAGGAACTCGGCTTCGACTGGCTTCTCGGCGCCTTCAATCTCGCTGGCGGAAGCGGCGTGTACGGAGGTGGCGGCACGAAGGGGAACCAGCAGGGAGGGGGCCCTTATCCCTTCACTCCCCCGGGCGGCGCTCCTGTGGGCTCCATCACCGGTGACGGCACGGGCAACCTGACAGCGGGTAACCGGACGGGTTCTGCAGCCATCTCAGCCAATGCACTTGACGGGCTGCTCTTCGGTTCTCCGGCGGGTCCCGCTGCCGGGGTGCTCGCCTTGGCCGGTGTCTTCACCAATCCCCAGTTCCAGGTCGTGCTCCGCGCCATCAACCAGCAGAAGGGTGTCGATCTGGTTTCGGCCCCCAAAGTCACGGTCAAGAGCGGCGCCAAGGCCACGATCAACATCACCCGCAAGTTCCCCTACCCACGGGATTACTCCCCACCGCAGGTTCCCCAGACACAGGGAAACGGAAGCATCAATCCCGCGACACCGGCCACCCCCACCTCGTTTGAGACCCGCAATGTGGGCGTCCAACTGGAAGTGGAACCGACCGTGGGCCCCGATGGCTACACGATTGAACTTAGCCTTTCTCCCCAGATTACCGAATTCCAGGGCTTTGTGAATTACGGCTCCCCCATCCAGACGGTTGCACCGGTTTATTTCTCAACCGGAATTACAAATCTTGTGGTGGATACCAAAACCGTGGAGCTCACCCCCAATGAGATCAAACAACCCGTCTTCAGCGTCCGTCAGGTTGATACCCAAGTAAGCGTGTATGATGGCCAGACCGTCGTGCTCGGAGGACTCCTCCGTGAGGATGTCCAGAAGGTCCAGGATAAAACTCCGATCCTCGGTGATATCCCCTTGGCCGGATCGCTCTTCCGTAGCTCCGCCAACCAGCGCATCAAGCGTAATCTCCTGATCTTCGTCACCGCGGGGCTCCTCGATCCGGCCGGTCAACCCCTGATCAAGGCCGTCGAGAACGATAAGGAAGTTCCTGCCCCCGATGCCAAGGCACTCACCTCGGAAGCCGTGCCGGGCGATCCCTCCTCCGCATCCCGCCCTATCCGCTGATTCCATGAACGAGCGTCCTCTTCTCTGCCTGAGCGTATTGTTGCTAGGTGCCTTGGGTTCCCTTCCCTCCCCCTCCCTGCATGCGCAGACCCCATCCACTCCAGCACTCATCGCCGACTCCGATCGTGCCATCGTCCGGAGTCAGGAAGACCTTGTCCGGGCCCGTTCGCTCATGGCCCGGGCCCTGAAGCTCCGTGCCGAAAAGAATCTCCAAGCCGCCTGGCAACTCGCCTCCGAATCCCTGGCCCTCGCCCCCACGGGCACTGCGACCCAAGCGGAACGAAAATCCATCATTGCCTCCTACACAACCATCTCCCTGGAGTACGCCAGACAACTCGTCGGCAACGGGGTCTACACCGATCAGATTGCCGAGCGGAGCGTCTTGCGTGATGACAAGGGCCAGCCCGTCTCCGCCGAGAGCGTCGCCAAGTCGATCCTCAAGCCCTCCGTCAATCCCGGAAGCGTCGAGGCCAAGCAATTCCTCTCCGATCTGGAGCAACCCGCCGTCTTCAACAAGACGATGACTCCCAGGGCCGCCGCCCGGCGTGACGAGGTGACGCGTCTACTCACGGAGGCCGAGGGGTATGCCCAGAGCGGACGGAATGAATTGGCCATGAAGCGCTATGAGGCGGTTCTGGTGATTGACCCCTACAACACCGCCGCCCGCAAGGGAATGGAAAGCCTCCATGGCGAGGGCCTCAAGTATGCCGACGAGGCCTACAATGAAACCCGCAGCCGCCTTCTCTGGCAGGTGGAGAAGGCCTGGGAACGTCCCCCCAGAAAGCAGAAACAGGGCCGCTCCACAGAATCAACCGGGCGCCAGCAGGATTTACGTGGCACCGACCAGATCATCGAGAAGCTTAACTCCATCGTGATCGACAGGATCGACCTGAGCGACTCCCCGATCAGCGAGGCGGTGGAATACCTGAAGCAGAAAAGCGCCGCCGCCGATCCCAACAAGAAAGGGGTCAATCTCTTCCTGAAACTGGGTCAATCCAGCCCTGGCACCGCCACCCCCGGCCAACCGGCCCCCGGCACCTTGATCCCGGCGACCACGGCCCCCACGCAATCAACTCCCTCCACGGAACCGCATCTGACCCTGTCTCTCAATCATGTCCCTCTCTATGTGGCCCTCGACTACATCAGCAAGCTGGCGAACATGAAGCTCAAGATCGATCCCTTCGCGGTCTCGATCGTCCCCCTCTCTGAACCGACGGACGTGCTCCTCACCAAGGAGTATCAGGTCCCCCCCAATTTCATCCCTCCGAAGTCGCTCGATAGCTCGGGATCGCTTCCCCAGGCAGGCTCCACAGGAGGAGTGCCCGATCCCAACAAGGCACGTGTGGCCCAGAGAATGGATGCCAAGGAATACCTGCTTTCCCAGGGGGTCGATTTCCCCGCCGGATCGAGCGCCAACTACCTCGCCTCCGGGAGCAAGCTCGTCGTCAGGAACACCCGGGACAACATGGATGTGATCGATTCGCTCGTGGATGCCGCAATGGGGGTCGCCCCTTCCCAGGTCGATATCCAGACCAAGTTCCTGGAGATCAATCAGAACAACCTCCAGGAACTCGGATTCGACTGGCTCCTGGGCCCCTTCAGCGTGGGCGGAGGTGTCTATGGAAGCGGCGGTGGCAATGCAACCAATGTCAGCGGGGCCAACTATCCCTTCGGAAACCCGATGGCTGGCGGCGCCCCGATGAGCCCCGTGGGGGGAATCCGCTCGGGTGATCAGGCCATCTCGGCCAACTCCATCGATGCCCTGATTGCAGGTCAGAACGGACTCAGCTCGGCCCCAGCCCCCGGCATCTTCAGCATTGCCGGGGTCTTCTCGGAACCGCAGTTCCAACTCGTCATCCGGGCCCTCAATCAGAAAAAGGGGGTCGACCTCATGTCGGCTCCCAAGGTCACGACCAAGAGCGGGGTGAAAGCCACCGTCAAAATCGTCGACGAATTCATCTACCCTCGCTCGTACCAACCCCCTCAAGTTCCGCAAAGCACGGCAAACACGGGCATCACGACTATCGGAAATAATCCTTCCAGCATCGGCAACCAAACGCCGCCCACTATCACCCCCTCGTTCCCTACGGATTTTACCAAACAAGACTTGGGGGTAATCTTGGAAGCCAAGCCCACCATCGGACCCGATGGCTATACGATCGATTTGGAACTTAACCCAAAGGTCACAGACTTCGATGGCTTTATCAACTACGGATCCCCTATCAATGCAGTGGGATATTCCCGCACACTGAATGCGGGAGGACTCATTCTGACTCCTACAGTTCAGACACTGACCACAAACACCATCGACCAACCTGTTTTCTCAACCCGCGAAGTGAACACGTTCGTAACCGTGTGGGATGGTCAGACCGTGGCTCTGGGTGGACTCATCCGTGAGGATGTGCAGAAGACTCAGGACAAGGTTCCTTTCCTGGGAGATATCCCCTTGGCCGGACGTCTTTTCCGCTCCGAGGCTGATCAGAAACTCAAAAAGAATCTCGTGATCTTCGTGACGCCGCGCATCCTGGATGCCGATGGTCAACAGCGCCGCGGTGATCAGGATGAGCCGGAAGTCGTGACCCCGATCGGACTTCCCGAGGATCTTCCCGGCCCCTCCACCTCCACGGCGGCAACCGGCAAATAAACACTCCCGCGCCGGGGTTTTGATGCCTTCCTTGGCCATCACGGGTAATGTGGGAAGCGGCAAGTCGGCCGTTCTGGATGAACTGACCGATCTCCTGCGTTCCCAAGGCCGTGACGTCACGCGGTATTCGGCCGACGAGGAGAACAGCAAGCTTCTGGAGCAGGATCCGGATGTCCTCACCGCCTTGGTCTCCGCATTCGGACTGGAATGCCTGGATGATTCGGGACTGCCGGACAGGAACCGGTTGGCAGGATTGATCAAAGACCAACCCGATGCCAAAACCCGCCTCGAGGAGATTCTCCACCCTCGACTCGAGGCCCAGTGGAGCCCTCTGGCCAACTCCTGCAAGGGATCCGGCGAACAATACTTCCTTGCGGAAATCCCTCTCCTTTTTGAAAAAAACCTGCATCATCATTTCAATGTCACCGTGGTTGCTGGTTGCTCCCCCTCGGTACGGCACCAGCGTCTCAAGGAAGGCCGTGCGATGACTCCCGCCGAAATCGACGGATGGCTCTCCCTCCAGCAATCCCAGGATGAGAAAGTCACCTTGGCGGATCACCTGATCTGGAATGACGGCTCCCGAAAGTCGCTGAAACTCCAACTTCTTCAACTCCTTCGATTCCTATGACAGGTCCCGACGCCAACGAGGCACCGGAAACTCATTCTGCGGCGGATTCAGGCCCCGAAACACCCCTTGCCGCGCCGGATCCCGTGGATCTGAACCAACTTCAAACCCTTGGTCATGCCGAACTGCTCGGGCTCGCCTCCGAACGGCTGCTCTCCGTGTACCGCGACTCCTCCAAGCACCAGTTGGTGTTCGAAATCATCCGCGATCAGGTGAAGCGCGGCGGGGTGGCAACCGCCGAGGGGATCCTGGAGTTCGCTCCCGATGCACCGATGATCCGCTGGAAGGCGGTCAATTTCCAACCCACTCCCTCGGACCTGACGCTTCCCGTCCCTCTCCTGCGCCAATATTCCCTGCGTCCCGGACTGCTGCTCTCGGGCACCGTGGGGCTTCAGAGTGAGCGCCGCCTCTGCTTCCGCGAGCTCACCGCCATCGAGGGGATCCCCGTGGCCGATTGGACCCCCCCCGCCGAGTTCGACAAGCTCACCCCGATGTTCCCCAACAGGCGCATCTACCTGGAACAGCCCGGCAAGGAAAATCCCACGGCCCGCGCCGTCGACCTGATCGCCCCGCTCGGCATGGGGCAACGCGGCCTGATCGTGGCCCCTCCTCGTGTCGGCAAGACCATGATGCTCAAGAGCCTGGCGTTGGCCATCAGGTCCAATCATCCCGATGTCCACCTGATGCTCCTGCTCGTTGATGAGCGTCCCGAGGAGGTGACCGACCTCCGGAGATCCCTGGACTGTGACATCTTCAGCTCGACATTCGACGAGCCGACTTCCCGCCACGTGCAGGTCTCCGAGATGGTCTCCGAGCGATCCAAGCGCCTGGTCGAACTCGGGAAGGATGTCGTGATCCTCGTGGACAGCATCACCCGCCTCTCGCGCGGCTATAACAACAACATCACGGGCAAGGGACGTACCATGAGCGGAGGCGTCGACTCGGGTGCCCTCGCCCGACCCAAGCGGTTTTTCGGCTCCGCGCGCAACGTGGAGGAAGGGGGGAGCCTGACCATTCTGGCGACGGCCCTGGTGGAAACCCACAGCCGCATGGATGACCTGATCTTCGAGGAATACAAGGGCACCGGAAACATGGAGATCTACCTGGATCGCTCCATCATGGAGCAACGCATCTTCCCGGCGATCCACATCACCAAGTCGGGCACGCGCCGCGAGGAACTCCTCTACCATCCAGACGAGTACGAGCGCATACTTCAGCTCCGCAGGCAACTCATGGATCTCCCCGCCGCGGAGGGAATGCAGATCCTGACCCTCAATCTGGAAACCACCAAGACCAACGCCGAACTCCTGCTCGGCGGACTCAAGGGGCTCTAGTGGGGCTGAAGTGTCGGTGAAGAGAGTCCCTCGGCTCCCTTTTCCTTCTCTCTAAGAAATCGCCGGAGGAATCGGTGGCGGCATGGCTGCCAGCGGCCTCACAAGCCCCAGACGGCGATAGACAGTGCAGACCGCCCATCCGGCAATAGCCCCTCCGAGATGGGCAAGGTGCCCGATTCCCGGCTCAATCCCGAGGAACCAGAACAGCAGCGACATCGTGCCGATGATCCATCCGAGCGTGGCGGCTTTCATCCGGACCGGAATCACGAAAAAAATCAGGGCCGTGATCTCCAGACGCGGGAGGAGTGTCGCAAAGCCGACCAGCAGGCCGCAAACCGCTCCCGAGGCACCCACAAGATCGATGCTTTGTGGGCTTGAGAAAGTCTGCAAGACACCCCCGGCTATTGCCGCGGTAAGATAGAGGAGGATGTAGCGCCATCCCCCGAGCAATTTCTCAAGGATCGGCCCCGTGAACCAAAGCGCCACCATGTTCACCAGCAGATGAAGGAGATTGCCGTGAAGGAAGGCATGAGTGACGAACTCCCACCATGCACCGGACTCCATTCCCTCCCGGCTCAAGGCCAGCCAGGGAAAGAGCGAGCAATCAAAGAAGAGTCGGAACAATTCCTCCGTAAGAAAGAGAGCCAGATTGATCCCGAACAGGATCAGCGTGACCAGGGCCCCTCTGAGGCGTTCCATAGGGAGGCTTCAGCCCCTAGGCTTTGGGTATGGCATGGGGAGCCAGCACTTCCATCGCCTCCCGTGCCAACCCGAACGACACCGGAAGGTATCCGGCCATTTCCCCATCCAGTTCGAAGGGAACCGGCTCCGCGGAGGTCACCTCCAGATGCGGTGTCTGGAAGTATTCCACATCGCCAAGGCCCTCGTGCTGTCCCATCAGGAGCGCGTGCATGTAGCGGAGGAGATCCCAGGGACTCTGGTTGCGGAACACCAGCACATCGATGAGTCCGTCGCAGGGAGATCCCTGACGGAACATCCGGAAGGGGCCGCCGTAGTAGCGGCCGTTACCGAGCAGCAGGAACGATCCCTCGCGCTGCGCGCCGTCTGCGTCGCGCAGCAGAAGCTTCGGCGGTTTGATCCCGGCAATCTGGGCGAGCGACAGGAGATAACTCAGGGGGCCCAGCGCTTTTTTGGACTCCCTCGTCGTCCTGCGGACAACCTCGGCGTCCAGCCCCACGCCTGCCAACTGGACGAAATGCCTGCGCCCCTCGGAGAAATCGGCGTAGGGAAGATCGATGCGGCGCGTCTCCGCCCGGGTGATGACCTCCCATGCCTTCTCGAGGGAATTCATGGGAATCCCAAGCTCCATCGCGAAGACATTCATCGTCCCCACGGGAAGGATCCCCAATCGGACACCCTGATGACCCGGAGCCTTGAGCCCGTTGACCACCTCGTTGATGGTGCCGTCCCCACCCGCCGCGACGATCGTTGTGTATCCCTCCCCGACGGCCTCCGAGGCAATCCGTTCCGCATCGCCGGGGCGGGAGCTCCGGCGAATCTCTGCACCGCAGCAGAGCGACTCGATCCGGTCGGCAAAACGATGGGCCTTCTCGCTGCGGGCCGCGGGGTTGAGAATGATGAGGGTATTCTTCACTCTTTTCAAAGTCTCATGGCCCCTTACCTTGGTCGGGTGCCACTGATTGCCAAGTCCTTTCTTTACGGGGGCAAGACCGTCCCGTCACAGCCATGCGCGTGATTGCGGGATCGGCGGGAGGCCTCACCCTCAAGGCCCCCGGAAAAGCCACCAGACCGACCATGGACAGGGTGCGGGGCGCCGTCTTTTCATCCCTGGGGGGGCATGTCCCCGACTCCCGGGTTCTGGATCTCTTTGCAGGCAGCGGTTCCCTGGGTATCGAGGCCCTGAGCCGGGGTGCACGGTCGGCGACCTTCGTGGAGCATCATGGGCCGACGGCGGCGATCATCCGTTCGAATCTCCGGACAACCCGTCTCGAGGGAAGCGTTCAGACGATGGAAGCGTTCCGTTTTCTGGATCTGTATGCCGCACCTGAATCATTCGACCTGATCCTTGCCGATCCCCCTTATCTGAAAGAAGCCGCCTCGACGCAGGAAAACCTTGCCGACATGCTGCTGGCCCATCCGAGACTTTCCGAAACACTCGCTCCTAACGGGCTCCTCGTGCTGGAATGCGAACGCCGCCAGCCGCTGCCCGCCCTCACCTCATGGAATATCCTCTCGGACCGGGCCTACGGTGAATCAAGGATCCTCATCCTGAGCGCCCCCTGACGCGTCATGAACCGCCTGATCCTGCCGTTCTACAATCTGTTCCTTCCGCCGCTCCTCCTGCTGTTCCTTCCGGGCTATCTGCTGCGTATCCGCAAGCGCGGAGGATACGGCCACAAGGCGTGGCAGCGGTTCGGGTTCTTTGATCGCGATTCGCTCGCCCGCATCGGCACGGGAAGAATCTGGATCCATGCCGTGAGCGTCGGCGAGGTCGGAATCGCCCTGAAATTCGCCACCGAGTACCGGCGGCTCCATCCCGACGCAAGATTCCTGATCAGCAGCACGACATCCACCGGACTCGCCATCCTGGAGCGTTCCGCAAGTGAATGGCTGGAGCCCGTCGCCAATCCGCTCGATTTCCCGATCATCACGGGACGCCTCGTCAGACAATTTCTCCCCTCCGCCCTTCTTTTCGTCGAGGGCGACCTCTGGCCCAACAGGCTCCATGCCGCGAAAAATCACGGCATTCCGACCGCCCTGATCAATGCCCGTCTCTCCCCGCGATCGGAACGGCGGTTCCGTCTCGCCGGGCCGTTGACCGCAGCTTGGTTCAATCAGCTCGACCTGATCACCCTGAGTGACGCCGTGGACAGGGGGCGTTTCCTGAGTCTCGGCGTCAGTCCTTCGCTTCTGCGCATCACCGGCAACATCAAGCACGATATCGCCCGCACGGAACGCCCCGGAGCCGCAAGGGAAGTGCTGCTGCTGGCCGCCAGCACGCATGCGGGCGAGGAGGAGGTTCTGGCCGACGCATGGAACACGCTTCGCAATGATTTCCCCTCCCTCCAACTCGTCATCGCCCCGCGACATGCCGAGCGGCGGCACGAAATTCGTCAGGCACTTGCACGCCACGGGATTGCCTGCACATTGCGAAGCGAGGGAGGAATGCTTTCTGATGCCCCCCTGATCCTCGACACCACGGGAGAACTCTCCTCCTGGTATCCCAAGGCGGCTGTAGCCTTCGTTGGGAAGAGCCTCCCGAGGGCGCTGAATCACGGAGGCCAGAACATGATCGAACCGCTTCGGTCCGGCACTCCCGTGCTGATCGGCCCATACACGGCAAACTTCGAGCCCTTGGCTAGCCAACTCGTGGAGGCTGGCGCCGCGATCCGGGTGAGCGAACCCGGGGACATCGTGACATCGATCCGATCACTGCTTGGCGATGAGGCGAAATGCGCGGCCATGATCGGCGCTGCCGCCGCAGTGTTGCAACCGCATCAGGGTGCCGCACAAAGAACGAGCAATCTGATCAAGGGAATGATGGGGTAACCCCCTTCATCCCTTATCTCTTCTCCCTACTCCTCGCTTCCCTCCCAGAAGAGGCGTGCGGCACGACTCCAGTCGCGTTCGGCGACACGGGCACGAGAGGCTATTCCCATCCGATGTCGGAGCGTCGCATCCTCAACGAGTTGCCTGATTGCGGCCGTCAGGGCGTCGAGATCAAGTCCCTTCGTGATCAGGCCGTCGACATCCTCCTCGACCAGATCCTTCGGCCCACCCACATCTGAGACGATCACCGGCAGGCCGCTGGCCTGCGCCTCGATCACGACATTCCCGAAGGTATCGGTCGTGCTCGGGAACACAAAGAAATCGGCCGAGGCATAGGCGGCCGCAAGCTCCTCGCGGTGGAGACTCCCCGTGTAGATCCCCTCGGGCAGGAGTTCCTTCATCATCCCGGCATAGGGACCGTCCCCGACCACGAGCGGCCTCACCCTGACACCCGCGGCCAGCAGGCGACGGCAGGCGGCGGCGAAGAGATCGAGGTTTTTCTCGCGGGAGACACGACCAACATAGAGTGCTCCGACTTCCCCGTCGCGCAGACCGTGCTTCTTCCAGAAATCATCCTGCTTTTTCTCCGGATGGAATAGCCCGGTATCGAGGCCACGGGGCAAGATCTTCAGCTTCTCCGGAGAGATTCCCCGATCCACCCAACACTGGCGGTAGTGCTCCGAGTTGACGTAGATCGTGTCGAGCTGCGCATAGAACCAGTGCATGTAGTTCCATGTGAGCGATTCCATCAGGCCATCCTCGGTGAGGATGCGGACATATTCCGGAAAATCCGTGTGATAGATACCAGCCGTCGGCAGACCGAGCACCTTCGCGGCACAGAGGGCCGCCAGCCCGACGGGCCCCGGCGTGCTGATGATGACCTCGCTGAATCCGCCCGTCTGCAGATGATCGATGATCTGAAGAAGAGGGGGAAAGCTGAGCTTCTGAAGCTCGTACTCGGGAAGCTCGAACTCCCCGATCGGGGGAAAGTTTTTGAGCGGGATCCCGGCTACGGAAACCTCCTTTCTGGAAACCATCACCTCGACATGCTTTCCGAGCGAGTCGAGCGCGGAACTCATCCTCTGGATGGTCGTGGAGACACCGTTCACATCATCAAGAGTGTCGGTGAACCACGCCCTGCGCTCGTTGTGCAGTGACGCGGGAATCTCCCCGCGCAGGAGTCGGGATGCCTCGCGGAGACGCTCCCGTGAGGGGGATCGGAACGAGTAGAGGTAAGGACTCAGCAGGGCCACGAGGGGAATCACGGGTCCGAGCATCTGGATGCTCTCAAGGAAGCGCCCCTCCATGATCTGCTGCAGGAACTGAAGGGTGAGGCGGTAGGCCAGACGGCTCGCCATCATGTTGGCCATCAGGAAGGCGCGGCGGCTAGGCTCGGCGATCCCGTCGAGTTCGCGGTTCAACTCTGCCCTCATGGCCGGCTCGTTCAGCGCCCCGGAGAGCTCCTTCCAGAGCGATCGGGGACCTGGATTGGCTAGCTCGAAGATCTTTCCGCTGGCGATCCCCTGCGCCACGAAGGCCAGCTTTTCCCCGGCCGTGAAGACCGTCGGGTCGCGCCCCTCCATGAAACGGGCAAAAGCCTTTTCCAACAGGCGCAGGGTCGGGGAAGCGGAATGCCCCGCAAGGCGTTCCTGCGCATGACTGAACGCGATCTGGTAGGTCTCCAGCGCCGTTTCCAAGGGGGATCCCTCGGAGCCACGCGCCTCGCAGTTCCCCGCGCGCAAATGATTGAGGAAGGAGGCCGGATCAGCGGCTTGCGGAGTCTCGGTGTAGGCGCCGCCGGGGCGCGTTCCACCGTGGTCGTCGGAGCCGCCGAACCATACCTTGCGCCACGGTTCGGGATGGGTCGGCTGAAGACCGGTCAAGGAGACAAACCTCTCGATGTCTTCCGGGGTCAGCGAGAACAGATGCCTGACGGTTCCGGAGAGCAGGGCGGAGGATCGGCCGTTGATCCCCTCGATATGGCGGAACAGAAGCGCCAGCCTCATGAGATGGGCCGGGCGAAGCTTGTCGGCGAGGCCTTGCAGGGGCGCGGCCACGCCGTGGGCGATGTGCTCGCGTTGCAGGTACTGCTGAAGCTCGTAGATATTCGTCCGCAGTTGCTGGATCTCCCGGTGCTGGAGCTCGCTGATTCCCCACGCGAGGATGGCGACCTTCACCCCGTCCTCCGGGAAGAGGGCGGTGACCGATTCGCTCAGAAACACGCCGGGTCGATCGGCGATTTCAAGGCATCCCCCGATGGAGTCGTCGTCGGTAAAGGTGACGAAATCCATGCCTGCCTGCCTGAGGCGCCCGTAGAGCTCGGCTGGAACTGAAACGCTTGCCGGGACGCCGAGGCGCCGTAACAGCCACTCGGGGGAGCGGGTGCTGTGACGAGTATGGAGATGCAGGTCGGCGCGGGCCATGGAATTAACGAACTCCTCCTTCATGCCCGCTGGAACGCCATTGGTCGAGCCATTCCCCGTACGTCGTCACCCGGCGTCCGAGCGCGGCGGTCCGGACGCAGCGGAGGAGATGCCTGCGGATCCCGTCATGCTCCCAGTCGGGGGGATGCAGGCCGATGCGGAGCAGGGGATTCGTCCGGAGCATCCTCAGAAGCAGTTCATTCCACAGCAGGCTTACCTGCCTCCTCCAACCCGACCGCACACTGTAGACCATGCTGCGGGATCGGAAGCTCACCCCGGAGGTGCAATCGATCACCGAACCGATCCGGGTCGTGTAGTCGAATCCCTCACGGACCACCGCTTTCTCCGCCTCGGCACCCAGCAGCCACGCCGGGGCAATGAATCCCCGGAAGGGAACCGCGCATCCGCCGAGAACCTCCTTCCCTCGTCGCAGGAGCGAGGAGGACTCCGCCTCGGACAAATCGTGAAACTCCCCCTCCCCGGCCGTGTAATGCCGCGTAATCAACCGGGTGGCCATCCCCTCCCCGGCCTTCGAGGGGCGCAGATGATGGTAACCGTGAAGGACCGCCTCATGACCCGCGGCCACGGAGTCACCTAGCCAGGCGGCGAAGCCGGGATCCCGGTCCGCCCTGCCGCGATGGTGGTGATCCGGAATGACCAGAAGCGATGTCTTGGAGACCCCCTCTCCGGCCAGATCCGCAATCATTTGCTCCACCGCAGGACGGGTCGCCGTCGAGACATCGTGGATGGAGACCACCAGGGATGGATGAAGGCCCTTGTTTCCGGAAGAGGATGTGCCGAAGGGGTGCTCAGTTTGCATTGGCCGCAGGGTGTGGTATCTGATGTAGTCTGGGAAACACACCAATGCCAGACGAGACACCAGATCACGATCCATCACCCCGTTCCTCCAGACCGGGCGGTCAGGAACCCCAGTTCAACTGGCGGGGATTGTTCCTCTTTGCCGTGGCCTTCGCGCTGATCGGCGGCGCATTCCTCTTCAAGGGGGGCTCCATGGCCACCACCGACGAGATTTCTCTGCCGAAATTCGAGTCACTGCTCAAGGATGGCAAGATCGTCTCCACCGTGGAGAAGCCCTTGGAACTGGTCATCGAGGAGGGTCGTAACACCCAGACTCTCTCCGGATACTATCGCAAAAAATCCCCGACCGCCGCCGAGGAGATCCCCACTCCCTTCAAGACCTCCGTCTACATGCCCTTCAACGGCACGACGCTGGAGAAGGAACTCGCCTCCGCGGGGATCACCCCGAATGTCCGATCCGAGTCGAACATGCTCGCCTCGACGATCCTGAATGTGCTGCCAATCGTCCTCTTTCTGGTGATACTCTATTTCTTCTTCCGATCGCAGATCAAGATGGCGGGCAAGGGCGCCATGAACTTCGGCAAGAGCAAGGCCAAGATGCTCGCCCGGGAAAAGAACAAGATCACCTTCAAGGATGTGGCCGGAGTCGAGGAGGCCAAGGAGGAGGTGCAGGAACTGGTCGATTTCCTCAAGGATCCGAAAAAATTCCAGAAGCTCGGCGGGCGCATTCCCAAGGGGGTCCTCATGGTCGGCTCTCCCGGTACCGGCAAAACCCTCCTCGCACGCGCGATCGCCGGCGAGGCCGACGTTCCTTTCTTCAACATCAGCGGATCCGACTTCGTCGAGATGTTCGTCGGAGTCGGTGCCTCGCGTGTGCGCGACATGTTCGAGCAGGGCCGCAAGAACGCTCCCTGCCTGATCTTCATCGACGAGATCGACGCGGTCGGACGCCATCGCGGCCACGGGGTCGGCGGCGGGCACGACGAGCGCGAGCAAACGCTCAACCAACTCCTTGTCGAGATGGACGGATTCGACGCCCAGGACGGGGTCATCATCATCGCCGCGACGAACCGCCCCGACGTGCTCGATCCCGCGCTTCTGCGTCCCGGACGCTTCGACCGCCAGGTGACCGTCGGCCTGCCCGATGTCAAGGGCCGCGAGGAGATCCTCCGGGTTCATTCCAAGAAGGTGAAGCTCTCCGAATCGGTCGACCTTTCGCTGATCGCCCGCGGCACCCCCGGTTACTCGGGCGCCGAACTGGCCAATGTCATCAACGAGGCAGCGCTGATGGCCGCCCGCAAGGGGCAGAAGGCAATCGAGCACGCCGACCTCGAGGAGGCGCGCGACAAGGTCCGCTGGGGGAAAGAACGCCGCAGCCTCGCCATGAGCGAGAAAGAGAAGATCTCCACCGCCTGGCACGAGGCGGGTCATGCCCTGCTGACGGTGCTTCTCGACCACGCCCATCCCCTCCACAAGGTCACCATCATCCCCCGCGGTCAGGCCCTGGGATCCACGATGTATCTCCCCGAGGGGGACAAATACTCGACCCAGCGCAAGGAGGCGCTCGCCATGCTGGTCATGACCATGGGCGGCCGCATCGCCGAGGAGATGTTCACGGGGGACATCTCCAACGGAGCCTCCGGCGACATCGCCCAGGCCACCAAGCTGGCCCGTCGCATGGTCTGCGAGTGGGGCATGAGCAACCTCGGAATGATCCGCTTCAGCGAGGAGAGCGAATACGTGTTCCTCGGTCGTGACGCGGCACGGGGGCGTGAATACAGCGAGGAGACCGCCCGCCAGATTGACGGCGAGGTGAAGAGGCTCATCGACAATTCCTATCGTGAAGCCGCCGAGATGCTCGAGGCACGCCGTGACAAGGTGAAGCTCATCGCCGAGGCGTTGCTGGAATTCGAAACCCTCGAGGGATCTCAGATCCGGGACTTGATCGAGCTCGGTCACATGCGTAATCCCCCGGTGATCGCCCAGAAGCCGCCGCCGCTCCCTCCCCCTCCTACGGGAACTGCGTCCGTGGAGCCTTCCAAGCCGAGCGAGCCTGATTATCCGGCGGGGGGACTTGCCTCCCCGGTGCCGGCCTGAGGCTGCCGAAGTGACAAGGCGGGAGCCCTTGGAAGACAGGGCTCTGAACCGGGCTAGAAAACCGACCTCTGACCCTCCTTGAGAATCCGGATCTTGTCCTCGATCCCCAGCGATCGCGCATGGCCCAGGAGACGATCCGGCGGTTCCTCCATCGGCTCAAATCCGAGACGGAACGTCCCGTAGTGCATCGGGATCATGATCCCGGCCCTCAGGGCTTGAAACGCGAGCAGGGCCTCCTCGGGATTCATGTGAACGTCACGGCCCGTCGGGGCGTCGTAGGCCCCGATCGGCAGGAGGGCTATGTCGATCGGTCCCTTGTCACCGATCTCGCGGAATCCCTCGAACCACGCGCTGTCACCGCAGTGGTAGACGCGTCTACCCTCATACTCGATCAGGAAGCCGCCGAATCCCCGGTGCCGGTCGTGCAGGACACGGGCCCCCCAGTGCCGGGCGGGAGTCAGGGTGATCCGCAGGGAGCCGAACTCCATGGTTTCCCATCGCTTCAATTCATGGACACGGTTGAAACCGAGTCCATGAACAAGCCCCCCGACATGTTCGGGGACGATGATCGGTTGATCCGAGGCGACGGCGCGAAGCGACCGTTTGTCGAGGTGATCGAAATGGGCATGGCTTACCAGCACGAGGTCGATGGCCGGGAGTTCGTGAAGGGCCAGACCTGGCTCCCTGAGGCGCTTCACCACCTTGAGCCATTTGGCCCAGATGGGGTCGATCAGCACCGCGTGCTCCGCGGTCTGGATCAGGAAGGAGGCGTGCCCTATCCAGGTGATCCCGATCTGCCCGGGAGAGAGTTCCGCCAGGGAGGCGGCGACCCCGTTGCGCGCGCGTGGCGAGAACATCGAGGGGATGATCACCTCGGTCAGGAAATTCCTGCGATGCCATCCCTCCCCGAGTTTCATCGAGACATGGTTCTCCGGGCGAGGCTTGCTCACCCGCTTCCTGATGACCCTCGCCCCTTTCTTGAGAAGTTTTTTGACCATGTCTTCCGTGATTCTGTCATAGAAGGGAGGGATGAAGGAGAGCGAAAAAACAGTCCTGAGGAATCGGGTTCGCCGGGAAGGGATCCGCGTCACGGCGGAGGCCTCCGGAATCATCAGGGAACGCCTCCGTGGTCTGACATGGTTTCAGAAAGCCCGCTCGGTGCTGTCATTCCATCCCCTCCCTGGGGAGGCCGACCTGCTACCCCTGCTGGAATCGGAGCCGGCAAAGCAATGGGTTTTCCCGCGCGTCGACGGTGACAACCTCTCCCTCCACGAGTGGCATCCCTCCCATTCCTGGCTTGCGGGAGCGTTTGGGATCAGGGAACCGGATCCCCTGGCCTGGCCGGAGGCTTCTCCGGGAGAGATCGATCTGGCGCTGATTCCGGGTCTGGCTTTTGACTCGCGCGGCGGAAGGCTTGGCCGCGGCAAAGGGTTTTACGACAGGTTTCTTGGATCCGACGGATTCCCGGGCCTGAAAATCGGGATCGGCCCGCTGTTGGAGTCGGTGCCCATCGGGGATCACGACATCGGCATGGATGCCGTTCTTGCGCCGGAAGGTCTCTTTCTGGTTTCGGGGAGGGTATTGGACAAAGCGACTGAAAGCAGGTAATCCCATGGGTCGATGAGTTTGGAATCCCCCTCCCCTTTCCAACGGAAAATCTGCTGGGCCGGAATTTCGGCGCTTGCAGGACTGGCCCTGGTGGCGGTTCTGGTGTTTGCAGGTTGGTGCGTTGTCTCCGCCTGTTCCTACCTCAAGCCGGTCCTGACTCCGGTCGCGATTGCCGCCGTTCTGGCCTACCTGCTCACCCCCCTCGTCGGACTGCTCTGCCGATGGAGGATCCCCCGGACATGGTCGGTGATCATCGTTTTCGTGGCGTTCACGGCGCTGCTGACCCTGATCATCGTCACGATCTCTCCCGCCCTGCAGCATCAGGGAAGCATCTTTGCGAGCCGGATCCCCGCCTACAGCCAGAAGATCAGCACCCTCGCCAAGGAATCGGCGCAGGAACTCCAGAAACTCGCCGATCTCAGGAAACAGTCACCCGAGAAGCACATCCCCACGCTGGAGGAACTCACGCCCGACAGCATCAAACTCTACGGCGTGGAACTCGCCACCAAGGGCCTCCTCTGGCTTCAGGAGAAGCTGCCAACCATCGCCTCGGCCACCGGAACATTCCTCCAGAAAAGCATCGGCGGCGTCTTCGGCGTATTGGGATTCCTGCTCAGCCTCGTCCTTGTCCCCATTTTTCTTTTCTTCTTCCTGCTGGAGTCCCCGTCCATCGCCGAAAACTGGAGCCGGTACCTCCCGCTGCGCGCCTCTCCCCTCAAGGAGGAACTGGTCTCCCTCGTCAATGAGATCAACGATTACCTCATCCACTTCTTCCGGGGACAGTTGCTCGTGAGCCTCATCGACGGAGTCATCGTGGGCGTCTCCCTGTTTCTCTTTCTCCGTCTCGATTTCTCCTTCCTCATCGGCCTGATGGTCGGGATCCTCTGCCTCATCCCCTACCTCGGATTCATCATCTGCCTCATTCCGGCGATGCTGATCGCCCTGGCCCAATATGGTGATTTGGCCCATCCGCTCTATGTCCTGATCATCTTCACGGCGGTCAACTGGCTTGAGGGCATCTTCATCTCTCCGAAAATCATCGGCTCCTCGGTGGGGCTTCACCCCATGACCATCATTGTTTCGGTCATGGCTTGGACGGTTGTTCTGGGAGGTCTGCTTGGCGCCCTGCTCGCCGTGCCCCTCACGGCCACGCTCAAGGTCCTCCTGCGGCGCTACTTCTGGGATCGTCCGGCGAGTTCCGCTTCCAACCGGCAGGCGCTCAAAATCGAGGAGACGATCGAGAAGAAAACCGTGGCGGTGGAATTGCCGCTGTAGCGGCAGAAGACCCCAACGCCATACCCCCCGGGATTAACCGAGCAGTGATAACTGCTTCCAGAGGGCTTCCTGCTCCTCCGAAAGAGTTTCGGGGATCATGATCTCGGCCACGGCATAGAAATCGCCGCGGCCTCCCCCCCTCTCCGGCAAACCACGTCCGGGAATCCTGAATTTTCGGCCGTTCTGGGTGCCGCGTGGGATTTTTAGTTTGGCCCTGCCGTCCGGGGTAGGAATGGTCAGTTCTCCGCCCAGCACGGCCTGCCATGGAGGCAACTCGACCTCATGGTAGATGTCCGATCCCTCAAACCGGTAGTCGGGATGCTGTTGCATCCTCACCTTCAGGTAGAGATCACCGGCCTCGCCGCGCGCCCCCCCTTCCCCGCCCTGTCCGGCAAGACGGATTCTCTGCCCCTCGCGGACTCCCTTGGGAATCTTGACCGTGTAGGTCTGCACTTCGGGGGAGTTCCCCTTGCGGAACGAGATCTGACGGGTGGCTCCGTTGAGGACTTCCTCAAGGGAGACGAGAATATCGGCCTCCACATCTCTGCCCCGCTGCGGGGTCTCCTCGAATTCCACGCCGCCGCCGAATCCGCGACCGCGGCGCGTGCCGAAAAACTGCTCGAAGAAATCGCTGTATCCGGTTCCACCGAAGTGGAAATCCTGGCCACCTCCGCCAAATCCCCCGAAGCCGCCGCCACTCCCCCTGGCACTGCCTCCGGTAGCGCCGGAAAATCCGGCCCCCGCATGCTGCCAGTCGGCGCCATACTGGTCGTATTTCTTTCGCTTCTCGGGATCGCTCAGGACCTCATAGGCCTCGTTGATCTCCTTAAACTTCTCCTCCGCAGCCTTCTTGTCCTTGGCAAGGTCAGGATGATGCTTGCGGGCAAGCTTTCGGAAGGCGCTCTTGATCTCATCCTCGGAGGCGGATTTGGGAACGCCGAGCGTCTGGTAATAATCGCGGAACGTGGCGGCCATGGCGGGAATCCATTGTTACGGAGCACTCGCGATCTGACAACCCCGATGGGGTTGGGAAAGGAGGGGGTCAGGCGGGCTTGCCGATGGCAAAGACGCGGAAACCGATCTTCTTCAATTCCTGATGAGGGAGGATGTTGCGCCCGTCAAAGAGGAAGGCGGGCTTGAGCATCCCGTCAAAAATCGCGCGGAAATCGAGGGTCTTGAACTCGTCCCACTCCGTGAGCACGGCCACGGCATGGGCTCCCTTGCAGGCCTCCAGCACGCCCGTGACCACGACGAGGTTGGGGTTGCTGCCGTTGCCGAGAATCTCCGAACGGATCTGCGCCTCGGAAACCTTCGGATCATAAACCACCACCTTCGCCCCTTCGGCAAGGAGGTCACGGCAGACGGCAATGGCCGCCGTCTCCCGGGTGTCGTTGGTGTCCTTCTTGAAGGCGAAGCCGAGGACGGCGATGTGCTTTCCGTTGACCGTGTTGAAGAGGTCCCTGACGATGCGGCCGCTGAAGCGGGCCTTTTGCCAGTCATTCATCTTCACGACGCTCTCCCAGTAGGCGGCGACCTCGGGAAGGCCGAAGTGATGACAGAGATAGGTGAGGTTCAGGATGTCTTTCTGAAAGCAGGAACCTCCGTAGCCCACGGAGGCCTTGAGGAACTTGGGCCCGATGCGGGAGTCCTTGCCGATGGCTCGCGCGACCTCGTCGACATCCGCTCCGGTGGCCTCGCAGAGGGCGGAGATCGAGTTGATCGAGGAGATGCGCTGGGCGAGGAAGGCGTTGGCCACGAGCTTGGAGAGTTCGGAGGACCAGAGGTTGGTGGTCAGGATCTTCTCGCGGGGGATCCAGCGGGCGTAGATCGAGACAACCTTCTCGATGGCGGCCAATCCCTCCGGGGTCTGCTCGCCCCCGATGAGGACACGGTCGGGATCATTCAGATCCTCGATGGCCGTTCCCTCGGCCAGGAATTCAGGATTCGAGAGGACCTGAAAGGTTGCCTTGGTCGAGTTGGATCGCAGGATCGTGAACATCGCCTCCGCCGTTTTCACGGGGATCGTGCTCTTCTCGACAATGATCTTCGCCCCTTCGGCTTCCTCCGCGATCATGCGGGCGGCTGCCTCGATGTACTTGAGATCGGCGGCGCGGCCCGCACCGACGCCGTAGGTCTTGGTGGGGGTGCCGACGCTCACGAAGATGATCTCGGACTCGCGGATGGCCTTGCGGATATCCGTGGAGAAGAACAGATTCCTGCCCCGTGCCGACTCCACCACCTCCTGAAGACCCGGCTCGTACACGGGCAGGGTGTCGGAATTCCAGGCGGCGATCCGTTGTTCATTGGGATCGCAGACCGTGACGCGGACGTCGGGGCACTTGGCCGCGATCATCGCCATGGTGGGACCGCCGACATAACCGGCGCCGAGGCAGCAGATGGAGGTGGACATATGAATGAGGGATGAAAGTTGAAACCTGAAACCCGGGTCTTCTACAAGGAGGCAGGCGCTTACTTGGCGAGGGTGCTTCTGAAGTAGGCGATGGTCTGCTCAAGACCCTCCTCAAGCGGAACCTTGGGTTCCCAGCCGAGCGTCTCCCGGGCGAGGGTGATGTCGGGACGGCGCTGCTTCGGGTCATCGGCCGGAAGCGGCTTGTGGGTGATCCGGGACTTTCCGCCCACCTTCTTGAGCACCAGTTCGGCAAGCTGGAGCATGGTGAACTCCCCGGGGTTTCCGAGATTCATCGGACCGACGCATTGCTCGTTCTCCATGAAGCGGAGGAACCCCTCGACCAGATCATCCACAAAGCAGAAGGAACGGGTCTGGGAGCCGTCGCCATAGACCGTGAGGTCATTTCCCTGAAGGGCCTGGACAATGAAGTTCGAGACCACGCGTCCGTCGTCGGCGAGCATCCTGGGACCGTAGGTGTTGAAGATGCGGATCACCCTGATGTCGACGCCGTTCTCGCGGTGGTAGTCGAAGAAGAGCGTCTCCGCGGCGCGCTTGCCCTCGTCGTAGCAGGAGCGCAGGCCGATCGGGTTGACGTTGCCCCAGTAGGACTCCTGCTGAGGGTGCACGGCGGGATCGCCGTAGACCTCCGAGGTGGAGGCCTGGAAGACACGGGCCTTCACACGCTTGGCTAGGCCGAGGCAGTTGATCGATCCCATCACCGAGGTCTTCATCGTCTTGATGGGATTGTACTGGTAGTGCGGCGGCGAGGCCGGGCAGGCCAGGTTGTAGATCCGGTCAACCTCGAATTTGAAGGGGTCGATCACATCGTGACGGACGAGTTCGAAGCGCTGATTCCCCAGCAGATGCGCGATGTTGGCTTTGCGGCCCGTGAAGAAATTATCGAGGCAGATGACCTCGTGTCCCTGATCGATCAGACGATCACAAAGATGGGAGCCGAGGAACCCGGCCCCTCCGGTTACTAGGATTCTCATGTGCAAATGGTTGTGAAGAGTAGTTCGGGCGGCGTGTCAGGGCAATCAGCTTCCGTACACGCCCTTGTTGCCGTAGTGGCCGTAATATCTGCCAGAGTAGTAGTAGGAGTGGTAGGAGGCGGCGCCCGAGGGGATGCCGTTGAAGATGATCCCGTGGGGTTGCAGATGCACCTCGGCTAGCACCTTGAGCGCCCTGTTGACGATTTTGCGGGGGGTGACAAAGGAGCGCACCACAAGGCAGAGCACCTCGAATCTTGGCGCGATCAGGATCGTGTCACTGACCGCAAGAACCGGAGCCGAGTCAACGACCACCCTGTCGTACTGCCTGAGCGCCTCCTCGAGAAGGTTCTTGAAGGGGTCTCCCGCCAGCAATTCCGAGGGATGGGAGGAGCGACCGCCCGCGCTGATCACATCAAGACCCTCTACCCCCGAGGGGATCCGCGCCTCTTGGAGCGAGATTCGTCCGAGAAGGACTTCCGAGAGACCCGGTTTGCGGTGGGTTCCGAAAAACAGCTTGGAGATCGTCGGCTTGCGGAGATCGGCATCGATCAGCAGGGTCCGCAGGCCCTGCTGGGCAAGGGAAATGGAGAAGTTGGAACTGCTGAAGGATTTTCCCTCGGAGGGGAAGGCACTGGTGAACAGGAAGGTCCGCTGGGCGGCCGCATGGGGATTCATCGCCACGTAAGCCCTGAGCGAACGGAACGACTCGGCCACGGGTCCGCTGGGATCCTCCTTGAGGACCAGCTCGTGTCCCGGAGTAATCGTCCCGCCGAGTTGGGGCCGCCCAAGCATCGCCACGATGGGGCTCATCGCCTCGACGGCTTCTAGGAGACGCTCCTTGATGGGTTTGGTCGCGGCGGATTCGCGGAAATTGCTGACCACCGCTCTCCATGTACGCAACGCTTCACGGTACTGCTGCCTGGAAATAAGCCCGAGGCGGGACTCGGAAGCTCCTCCGATCTGGGGAACAGCCGTCAGCAAGGGGAGCCCGGTGAAGTGTTCTACCTCATCAACGGTCTTCAGACTGGTATCGAGCTTGTGGATCCCGATGCAGACGGCGACACCCACGGCAAGTCCTGTCAGGATCGACCTGAGCAGCGCCTGCAACGGGGTAACCCCCACCGGGGCCGCCCCG
>Ga0007809_10000171_pt1 | contig 26207 bp, 28 predicted proteins | sample CryBogCBE02Aug07_FD_60383 | JGI IMG/M metagenome (GOLD analysis project Ga0007809, IMG submission 60383) | Freshwater microbial communities from Crystal Bog, Wisconsin, USA - CBE02Aug07 | ecosystem: Environmental > Aquatic > Freshwater > Lake | place: Crystal Bog, Wisconsin, USA | collected...
TCTTTACTTAACTGCCAGTGATTTTTATTGACTAATTCATTAGTCATTTCTACAAACCACTCTTGTATTTCTCTATCATTAGAATCAACATTACTAATATAACGCATCAATACATAAGGGCTAAGAGATTTTTGTTCCTCAACAGTAAGCTCGTCATAAAATTTATGATCCCGAGAATCAACCGCAGCAAGTTCTCTTTTAATATCAAGCGCCATGATCTTTTCCTAAATAATAAATTAATTTAGCATGTTCTAATGCTAAACGCAATGCCTCATTCTTTTTAGCCGCCCGTCTAATCTGACCCCATAATTTATTTTCTTTAATAGCGTCAATAATATCTTCTGGTTTATCTTCGCTCTCTACTACAGTTCGATCACTAGTTCCGGCAATTCTAGCATAGGTAGTTTTACCGCTATCGGGACTTTCGAAGATTATTTTAATTTCTTCATTCTTCATTTTACCAGCATTTTGTATAATCTAAAATTTCACTTTGTCTACTAACTTCTTTGACAAAGAAAGAACAAATAGGCTTTTCTCCCGCATGTAACGGAGTTGTTAATAGTTGACCAGGTTTCATTTTTGGAAAATACCATTTAACTTCTCGATATACATCAATAATATCAATATCTAAAAAGTTTGGTCTAAATGAAGTTAAGGGATTAAAACAAAAAGTTTTAAAACCTCGATCATTCAAGCTAGTTAGAGGCAATACTTCGAGATCCGGGCCTTCCGGATCACCGACTATTGTGCACCAATCCAAAGGCATTGTGATTTTATAATCACCTATTTGTAATACAGCAGCAGGTGATGTAAAACTTTCTAGGAAGATTAAAGGAATAAAGAAGTAATCAGCATTTGACGGATCGCTGTTATCTAATACGCTAAATCGCATATTATCGTCTACTTCTTCGGGTAGATCATTAAGATAAAAAGTTCGGTTTTCTAATGTTAATATTTGCATAGTTAATAGTTTAACTGATTCTTTCTAAACTCGTCAATAGCAATTTTGTAAATTTGGTCTTCTTCTTGAATGATACTAGGTGGTACGTGTCTAGTACTGGTAGCCCAATCAGTATGATATAATAAATCTGTGATTACATAATTGGTTCTACCTCGAATTAAACATGTATCAAAGATCCAATTGTCACCGTAGTAGATTTTTAAAGAATCTGGAATATTAACCCACCAATCTTTGTGAACAAACATCAAGCATCCGAATCCTAATGTATTTTGCCCGACCCACGGAGTTATATCAATGCAACCGTACGATATAGGCGGATCATTAGAAATACCTATCACTCCTGTTTCTTCTAATGATAGTTGATTAATTTTTTTAAACAATTTTAAATCAAATACCATGTCATCGTTTAATAAACAAATTTGTTTATTATTTGCAACGCTAATTCCCATGTTCCACGCTGGGTTGACTCCGATATTTTCTGTAAAATTATATATTTTAATTTTATTATGAGTTAAAATTGCGCAGTTCTTCGGAAGATCGTCCCAATTATTATTAATTAAAATAATCTCGTCAACTAGATCGTAATCTACAAGATCTTCTAAAAATCTTAAATTAGCTGGATATTTCCATAACGTCGGTATAACTACCGAAAATTTATTATTCATTATAATTAACCTTTTCTATTGTAAATGGATATTTTGCTTCTTTATAAAACCGTTTTCTTTCGGTTAAATGTCTTTTGGCAAATTTACTGGCAGCAGTTATATCCCAAATTTGTACAAAATCTTTGTCTTCTGCTTTTCGAATCCCTCGTCCAATACTTTGAATAACTCGAACAAACGACTTGCCGGGTTCGAGCAGTACAAGATTAAAAATACGGGGAATATTAATACCAACAGCGGCCACACCATAAGTAGCCACAATAATCTTATCATTGCTAATAGCAACTTCATTGTATTCTTCCTTACGATCTTTGGTTTTAACCGCACCGGATACAAACGCTACGTTAGATTCTGTCATTTTTTCTAACTTTTCTTTAAGCATATGCCCGCATTCGATTCTATCAACTAAAATTAAAGTATTTCCACTTTCTGAAATTCCTTTAATAATTTTACTGATAAAATCTATTCTTGGTTCATTAGTTACCAAATATTTTAATTCTTCAGGATAACTTCCGAATTCCTTCCATTCTCCTGTCTGTATAATATTTACATGACATTCACTAAGAATACCTTTTTGCTGTAAATCATGTGCGCTAACACGACCTACTACTTCACCTAAACTAACCTTAATATTTTGAAAATTAATTTCTTCTTTGGGTACAGTTCCAGTTAGGCCCCATCGTATAGGAGTATTTCTTAAATTCTGTGTTAACAATTTTTTAAGTACATCGGCTTTGGCCATATGTACTTCATCGACTATAACAGTGCTTACTCCTTCTAGGAATTCTGCTAAGGTTAATAGTTCATTATTTTCTTCAAAACTTTTAGACTTTTTATCTAAAATATTAAGACTTTGCCAAGTGCAAATTGTATGGGTTTTATTAATGTCTTTCCTATCTCCGTAGTAAACTCCGACGTCTAATCCTACGTTAATAAAATCTTCTTCTGTTTGTTCTACAAGACTTTTATTAGGAACAATGGTAATAGTTCGACCGTATTTTTCGCAGATTTTTGATAAAGTTGCGGTCATGATTGTCTTACCAGCACCGGTTGCGACTTCTTGTAGTGCTTGCGGGTTTGCTAAGAAATTATTTACAACTTCTACTTGATCATCGCGTAATCTAATAGGTTGGCCTTCAAAGCGATGCCCTTGAGGCCAACTCTTGTCACCCCAAAATTCTTCTGTAATTTTATCAAATTCTAATGAAGGACTTTTTCTTAAATCTTCAACTTCAACATAATAGTTTTTATTTTCTAATTCGATTAAAATCTTATCTAACATGTTTAGATATGTAGTTCCGCCGATCCCGAAGAAACTCACAGTCCCATCCCAACGACCTAATCGATAAGATGGCCTAAATCTAGCAGTCGGATCGACTATTTTAAATTTCTTTACTAAGTCTTTACGTGTATCGAGATCTAACCCTTCGATTTTTACATTGACTTCGTCTTTAATAATAATCTTACACGTAGACATAATTCTTATCTCCATAGATCAAAGGGTTTATTGTAACAACGTTATGATGGGTTTTCAAGAACTGTTGTAAACTAAAATGTGCTGATGAATTTGCTCCAAAATTAATTACCAAATCAAATTCTAATTCTGATTCCAACAAAGGTTTAGGAACTTTAACACTGATAAAAACAAATTTTATTTGTTGATCTAATGGGTTATTTAAAGAATTTCTATGTATAAATTCGTTGCAATTTTGCAAATCTGAAGATTTTTCTAATCTAAACATAACCGAGCATTTTTCAAAATTATATCCTATTTCTTTTATAAATTCATAACTTTGGTTAAGATATTTAAATTCTTGTCCTCCCGGAATTACAAAGAGTATTTTATCATAAGTGCAAATAATTTTTTCTAGCTCTTTTAATTCAATCTTGCGTGTTCTAGAAGCAACCTGAGTTCGATAATCGGATTTTAAAAATGATTTTAATAAATCATTATTAATATCTTCTAATTCTTTGTTAATTTCTTCACTCCAGCAAGTTATTCCATATTTTTTTGCAATAAGTAAAGATTCTAACATATCATCGAATGAACAGATTGGAATATTTTGATGTACATTTTTAAAAATAAATTTACCTGATTCATCTTTTACCACCATCGGTATATAATATTCCATACTTTCTTGAAAAGTAGTTATTTCTTTATAAAATTCGATAAATTTAGAATCCTTTTTAAAACCCTGTAAATTTGAAAGAAAAAGAATATTATGCTCCGTCAATGAAAATTTCCATAGGCGTAGTTCTTGATCCCAATAGGCGGTGCGATATTCGAAAGATTTTGAATTATTTTTATAATCCCTAAAACGAGAAATAAGCTCGCTATCATAAGGAAACAATACATGGATGAAATATTCACCGTTTGATTCTTTGACAATTTTAATTTCTTTATCATTAGAAATTACTCGTTCTTCTAATCTATATTGAGGATTTAGAAGATAGGAATCAATATCTGTAGAAAATTCTAAAGAAAGAGGTGAAGAATATTTTTTAATAAGTTTTAATGATAAACTTTGCTGTTTTCGAGTAAGACCTTGGTTTGTTCTGCAAATTTGTTCAGATAAACTGGTAAAGAACATACGGTCATTAGTTGACATAGTAATTAAACTGGAAAATATATAATTTCCATTGCAGGCGAGTCTATGAATTAAATCTTCGACATATAAAATCATACGCTCGCATCCTCTAGTCCAGCTGCTCTTAATTTTACAATATTAGTTATTTGCCATTGTTTTTGATCAACAGCTTTAATTATCCCTAACCATTGATTTCTTAATAGAGCAAACTCGTTAATAATCTTTTCCATGTCGACTACATCGGCCTCGCCGTCGACATATTTTTCAACATCTCTAGAACTCAATGAGCGTTGATAATTTTCAAGATATTTTTTAAATGTCTTACTTCTTACTCGGCGAAGCTCGATGTTCAGATATTCTAATACAGCTTCGATTTCTTGTAGCTGATTAAATCTCTGTTCTACAATTCCCGGAAGTTGAGAAGCAGCTTTTTCTACATTACCTTGTAGTTTAACTTCTTTCTTTGCAGCGTCTAGTTCTTTATAAAAATGATCGATGCAAGCGGGAAGGTGAGCAAGATCCTTACTCACCTTTGCGTACCAAAGAGGCATTAGAAATCCTCGTCGTCTTCAAACGAATCGTCTTCGTAATCGTCCTCTTCTTCGTCGTCACTATACTCAATTACTTCAGTAATAGCATCATCGAGATGAGTATCGTATCCGATATATGCTTCAAGATCTTTAGCTCGAAATTCTTTTCCAAGCAAATAATCGACATATTGCTTTGCAGCAGTATCTTTATTTTTTTCTGGAATATATTCTTTAAATGTATCCCAAATTTCCATAATCAAACTCTCATCCATTGTCTTCCTCCATTGCATCCTCGACTGGTTCTTCTGCTCTAATTACCGACTCATCCCATTGATCCATAATAAGTTTTAGCTTATCTTCGGTCCAATTTTTGCGGAATTCAGAAATAATTTCTCCAGTTTCTCTGTCTGTATAAGCTAGTTTATTACCTACTTTAAATAGTACACCCATCTTCTCAAACATGTCAACGAGCCCAGATGTTGGACTCATGCCTGTTGAATACGGTATTTTAACTTGTACGCTTTCAAATGGTTTAGCATAGCGTGTTTTTACGACCTTACACGCCGCTCGAATACCTAAAACGTCCGAAGTTTTATTACCATCTTCATCTTCTTTAAGTTTGAGTTTCTTCATTGAAACTACGATTGAACTAGCAAAGATAAATCCTTGTCCACCGGAAATTTTATCATCTGGATCAAACATATCCTGCGATGCATAGGTATGATTAGTAGCAACCAACCCTACATTATATGCACCAAACATGTTAACACAGTTAGCAACCAGTGCCTTAAGTGCTTTTGCTTTACGACCCATATCGCCTTTCATATCACCGGCTTCGAATTGGTTGACTTCGGTTGGAGTCATTAAAAATCCTAAGCTATCAACGACAAACAATACCTTTGCTCGATCTGCTTCAGGCATTGTTTTATATTCTGCCATAAACTCACTAATAGTTTTGCCAACATCATCAATCATAGCCATATTAAGTTTAAGCAACTTATCTTCGGTAGTTTCTACGCCTAACTTATGTAACCATGACTCGTCCAAAGCATTTTCACTATCAATTAAAATAACGTAAATGCCCTGTTCTTGTGCATGTTTAATGATATTACCGGAACAGATATAACTCTTTCCTGAACCAGATTCTCCTGCAAAGCAAGTGACCTTGCCCAAAGGGACTCCTTTAAAGAAGTCCCCCGAGATAAGATAATTCAATGCGTAGTTACCAGTCGAAATCCAATCGGTAGGGTCTCGGAAACCGATACCCATACCTGGAATAGACTTAGTAATACTCTTCCTAAATTTAGAAATATCAAAATTCTTAGCCATTTTGATCTCCTAAATTATTGTGCTTGTCGATTACGAATCTTTGCAAGAATATCTTGTGCGCGAGTAGCAGCATCTCCGTTAGGAGGAGCAGTTGCAATAATCGCAGCAGCCATTTCCTTGTTGATTTCTGGTTCTGAAACGGTTTCAATAACAGGAGTTGCTTTTGGTGCAGAGGAAACAACAGGAGTACCTACATCATATTCCTCATCACCTTTATTGCCGAACTTAGATTCACGAGGCTTGAAGTAATCACCCCAACGTGTCATATCAAAAGCTTCACCGGCAATCGATGCTTCGAGCATTTCCATAGCAACCTTTAACTCAACCTCATTCGGACGTCGAGGCAAGAATGATTTAAGATCATATAGCCCGTATTGATTAATTGCGGCTATGTCAGCCTCGCTGAGCGCACGTTCACGGCGTGCCCAACCGCTAGTATTATAATCTGCAAATTCGCCGCCTGGCTTAGTTGTTTTAACGATCTTAAAATCAAGCCCGTTTACATTATCAGTAACCAAGTGAGGAATCTCCGGGTCCATTAATGCTTTAGGAATCAACGGAAAAATTTGAGGACTAATAACGAAACGACGAATTGGATTTTCCGGAACACGTTCTTCGACTAGCTTAGTTTCAACTACAAATCCTTGCATTAAATAACTACGCTTCTTCCAATAACGACTTCCAAGATTTTTGTATTCTTTAGCCGCTTCTAGATTACCTTTTGCTTCTTCAATCTTTTGAAGTTTATAAAACCCGCGTGCTTCTTGCAACATAGGGCAAACTTCCTTCTCACCATACATTTCCATACATGGAACTTCTACGGTTACTGGCTTGCTTGCTGTATCTCCTAAGATACCCGAGAATGGCATCTTAATAACAGCTCGCTCTCTCCAAAAATAAATGTTGCTGGTATCAGCATCTGGCAAGAAACGTATTACTGTTGTAGTGTTATCTGGTGATCTCCAATGCGGGAAGATTGCATTGTCCCCGCCAGATGTGCGGGATCCTCCACCTTGTTTCTGACTTTCTGCCATTAGTTTTGCCCGAATTTCTGCCAACGTTGCCATAATGTTTCTCCTTTTTAATATATGTATTATGTGCCACTTCTTCTTAAGCCACTACTTAAAAAGAAAAAGTGTGTATAAGTTAATATACACACTTCTATTTATAATTGCAAGAGTTTGTTAAGTTATTTTTTCAAACCGGATAATCTTAAAATATCTTCGAATGTTTGAGTATCTACATCTTTATGTTTTAGTTTTTTTGATTTTTTTGAAAGATGTTTAATATATTTTACTGTATATTCTCGCATTTCTTCGCCATACTCTTTCACAGATTTTGTAACAATATTAGGTCTACCTAACGTCCAAGTTCCTTTTCTTTTATCAAAGAACCCGTCGACTAGTTGTCGAACTAGATATTTTGGAGATCCTTTAAGCTTGGGAGTATTCTTTTTATCAGTTTCGTCATCCTCGGCCGGTGGCGGAGTTTCTTCAGGTGGTGCAGCACCTGCTTCAGGAGGTGGTGTTTCTTCCGGAGGTGTAGTACCTGTTTCGGGCGGTGTAGGCTCCGCAGCAGGTGTTTCTGGCTTCGGCATGGATGTACCAGTAGTAGACGAGTCCATGTCTAAATCACGAAGTGCGTGATAGTCCCCTTTTCTGTTTAACCATATGGTAATTGCGGTATTTAATTTTCCGTTCGGGCTACTATCTTTGATTATCTGTTCTAAATCATTATCAAAAATACCGATTCCTTGTACAGTTTTAATTCCTATAGCTCCGCCATCACCGACCTCTAAATCATCTTTAACTATTTTTTGTAAAGACTGTAATAGATCATCGGTCAACTCTCCTTCGACTATTTTAGAAGCCCATTCATTAAATTCAGAAAATTCTTTAACTTCTTTTTGCTTTTCGCACGAACACTTACTTTCCGGCATATTACATTCATCGCAATTATCTTCTTTATTTCCCTCTACATAATCATTTAATTCAATTGTATTAGTTTCCTGCATTATCTTATGAATTAAAGGAAAGAATTGTGTAAGATCTTCGCTGAAAGAGGTGACTGTAAATTTACTTTTGTAATCTTCTAATGTAGTTTGATCTAAAATGATATCGCTATCATCTGGTTGATAGCTACTTTTCCATGTTTCATAATGACGTTGCACAGATAAATTATTCATTAATTCTCTGAGATTTTCTAATCTAGTACTAGTTTTATTTACAATTTCGTTGACCCCTGATTGCATGCTGTCATGCAAGTTTCTAGTATGTCTTGCTAATGCAGTCAATTGAGCAATTTCTTCACTAAGCTTGATGATTGCTTGTCCAAGAATATCATGAGGGCGCCCACCATTAGCTACGTGTCTTAACATAGCTTTCGCTCCTGCTAGATGTATAAATGGATATTTAAATCTTTCTCCGTCGGCATTTTCGATGAATAATGCTTTGATATTACCTTTACGAGAACGTGCACCAATTTGATTCATGTCAATAGGACCAATATGTCTAACAATTAATTTTGCTTTTTCGAGAGTTAAGTAACTACTCTTTAAAGATCCATACATTCTATTTTCTGCCATAACTTCTTCCTTAGTTCCAGTTGATGCAAGATATCTGAAGTCATTTTTATCTAAGTTTCTTTTTGTAATATCTCTAGTATCGAAACGTAATAATCGTTGCTTAGAAAAATTTCTCATTTCTCTTAAAAATCTAAACCATACTTGATGAATCTCAGGATGATGTCCTTCTAATATTCCTTGAGTATAAAATATTTTTAAGGAGCCTCTTTCATTGATGCTAATACTTACTCGGCCTAAATTATGACCTTCATAGACAAAATCAAAATCAAAAAATCTAGCATCTCGAGGATCAATCGTAACACTTCCATCTTCGTCGCCCATTTCTAAATTAGAAAAACGACTACGAACTTTGTCAAATAAATCTTGAGAAATTAATTCTATTGCTTCCATAGTATTGTATTTATGCTTAATATGAACTTATATAAATGGGCATCGGTAAATCGTATTCTTCTAATCCCGTATTATCTCTCATTTTTTCGTAGATAGATGGGTCCCAGTCTTGTAAAAGTAATACCATTCTTATTGATAAAAGTAAACTTGAAACAAGATCGTCGTGTTGCCCTGTTTTAGCTTTAAAGGTTATTCCAGAGGCGACAAATGTTTTAAGTTCACTAATTAGTACTTTGCTATAAAGTTTAATCTGTCGGCTTTCGATTAATTGTTTTAATTTAGCACAAGCACTAATTTTAGCCGAATGTGTAGTATTAAATCCTTTTCGGAAACGTCGAACATGCCCTTTTTTAATCGGCTCACTGAGAAATAATCCCGGAAATGAATCTTCTCCTAATTCAGAAATAGAAACTAATCCTGCCTCTCCTACAGCATTATTTTCTATCGAATAATAAATGCTGCTAGTCACTCCGGCCTTTGAGCATTCATTATCTACATATTTTATCATGTCTCTTAAAATACGAATTTGATTCTGTATTGGAGTCATATTATGATGCCATTCTGCTACCTGTTCCATAGTGGGAACTTCTATTACCTGTATCGCAGCGTAATCTCCACCGGTTCCTAAACTAGGATCTAAACTAAAAATATAGGTATTATTAGGATTAATTTTTTTATACCATCGAGCTTGCCCCATCTTCATTACAGGATCTCGACCCTCTAAATCGGATAAGCTAATACTGTTAACTAATGTTTCGTCAAAAATTAAGAATTTACATTCGTGCTCACGCTCGAATCGCTCTACACCAACACGACTACGTTCTGTGTTTGCCCATACTTCATCACGATCCGGATGCTGACTCCAAATAGACATATAAGGATAAAACCCATTGCGGCCTAATTCAGTTTCATCGCCATATTCATTAAAACGCTTATTTGCTTCGTTCCAGATTTGTGCAAACTGATCTTCATCACTATTAGGGGTACTAGTAATAATAGCTTTACCACCAGTTGCTAGAGTGGGACTTATGGAAGTCCAGAACTCAACAGCAATATTTGGTTCTACGTAAGCAAATTCGTCGCAGTATAGTAAGGATACAGACATACCACGACCGGTTGTTTCTGTAGTTGTTTGAGCTACAATACGCGAGCCGTTTTCAAATTCTATACTTTGTTTATTGTAACTAGTAACACCCGCACGTATATTATCTGGGCACATTTCATAAGCATAGCGTAAACGCTGCATAATTTCTTGTGCACCTGTGTACTTATGTGCTGCAATTAATATAGTGCTACTAGGTACAAACATTGCGTACCATAGTAAATAACCTACCGCTGTAGTTGTTTTCCCCATCTGTCGCCCTAGCATATTAACACTAAAACGATGAGAATGATAACTGCTTAATAGTTCGGTTTGATAATGGTAGGCTTGATATCTCAAACTGCCTTGAGTAGGGTGTTGTATATAAAAAAAGTTATTAAGAAAGTATTGAGGACCGGTATCAGGGTCGCTACATAACAGCATGTGCTGAATATCTTCTTCAGACCATTTTTGTTTTTGGTTGGCCTTTTTAATCAAGACCCCATCGAGATTTTTGCTACCCATAATATTATTTACTCAAAAAAATAGGCCCCGAAGGGCCTATTTGGTAAAGCATTTAGCTTATTTCTTAGCAGCGTTCTTCCACATTGCTGCGGCTGCAATACGTTTGCCTTTTTCTCCGCCACCTGCTTTCTTTGCTACTTTTTCGAAGTTCTTACCTTTCTTCCCAATGTCTCCGCCCTTCTTAGCCTTTTTGACTAGTTTAGATTTAGCTTTCTTAGACATGCCGGCACTGGGCTTTTTAGCTTCTTCCATATTGCTAAGAGCTTTTTTTGCTTTTGCCGCGCGGTCTCTAATATACTTGGTATATTCTTTTGACTGGAATGGCACTCGTCCTGTGCCGCCATTTGCCATTTCTGGTCCAGGCCCTGAGCCTATTCTTCCGCTTTGAGCAATTGCCTGTAGATCGGCTTTTTTCCCAGCAATCTTTTGTTGGGGCAATGGTGGACGGAATCCTTCTTCCATCTTTCCGTGCACTGGACATTTTTTCTTGCTTTTCTCTTTACAGCAACATTTACCTTTTTTACTTTCTTCTACTTTTCCATGTACTGGGCAAGCCTTCTTGCCTTTTTCTTTGCAGCAGCATTTGGATTTTTTATTCTCTTTTACTTCATCGCAAGAACATTCACTCATCCAATTTCCGCATTCGTTACATTTTTTTCCTTTAGGTTTCTTTTCTTCTGCGACAAAATTTTTATACTCTGAATATAAATTTTCAAAAGCTTCTTTATGGTGTTTATCTTTTCCAACAAGTGCATTGCTAAAATTATTATCTACATCCCCTTCCCCTCCTGGGAATTTGGTGCCGACTTTTCCTGTTTCTTCAGGGCTATTATCATAAACACCTTCTTCAGAAGAGTTCATAGAATCTTCGTCAACTTCCATCTCAACTTCATCGCCATAATCTAATTTAGATAATAAACGTTTCATGTCATCGCCGTGACTAGGTGTTGCATGCATCGGCGGGGCACTGATAACTTTAGTCGGTGATTCGGGATTATCAACTGGCATATGTTCTGGTTCAACCTTATGAACACCTGCTAAGTTCATAATATCTTTTAACATACTGCTTAATTCAGATCCGCTACCTGCAGTAACATTAATACTGGCCGGAGTGTGAGGTGTTGCCATGCCTCCTCCCATCATACCACATTCTTCAATTGTTTTTCTAACGCCGGCTAGATATTGCAAACTTCTTGCATCTAAACTATTCATTGCTGATTCGTTAGTATTTTTTGAATCGCTCATAATTATTTTTTCCTTGGGTCTTTAGCCTGTTGAACAGGACTTTTATTATTTTGTTTATCTTCGACGTTATATTTTACCTTAGTTTCGCTAGGAATTTCTTCTCCACGAGCTTTTCTTTGTAACTTTAAAAGCTCGTTTAATTCTTTAACAAACCCGGTGTTATATTTGTCACCGTAGTAATCTTCAAATTTAGCATTCTCTGATTCTTTGTATTCAGGATCATTTAATAATGCGCCTTCGCGAGTTTCTTTTTCTTCTTGATATACTTCTAAAGGTTCATTCGGATTTCGAACTACTACTCCGTCTTTGCTAACGCCTAAATTAGTTGCAAGGTAATCCCTCAATTCAAATTGTGTAGTTGGATAATTTAAAGTAGCTTCAAAGATTGTTACTTCGGAATTTTTAATATTAGGAAAATCTAAAGGAAGATGTTGAATCGGAGTTACACCGACTTTTTTAAAATCTCCAACTTGAAATCTTTCTAATAAAGATCTCATTAGTTTTTCTTGTTCGTTAGTAACTGTTCCTGCAAATTTAATGCGAAAATCCCATTTCTTTGCTCCAGTCACTTCATTAAAATAAAATTTAAAATTTTTCATAGTATTGTGTTGTCCTATGCTTTATTTATTTCAAATTCTTAAGTTTTTCCAAGATAGAGTTACGATCGGTCATTATATACCCCTCGCCTTCTACTTCATTAGTTTGTCCATGTTTTTTATCTATAGCTAACTTCTTAAGCTGAAGATCGACCATTTTTAATTTTTTATCGATTTTATGACTTTTAGCTTGTATAGCAGCATTCATCATATTAGCAGCAACTTCAAACATGCGTGCACCATAACGTGCTTCTACATTCATACCTAAGTCCATTAAGTCATCATAGGCTTGTTCAGCTTTAGCGGCTAATGCATCTAGCTCGCTATCGCTTATATCACCTAACCCGGTTACTCGAGGTAATGCTGCAGAAATTTTATCAAATTCTTCTAATTTCTCTTGAAGATTGATTACTGGTACTGGAGTTGCTTCTTTAGGTGGTATTACCGTTTCATCTTTAGGACTGATATTCAATACTTCTTCTAATCGGCGAGTCATTTTTATTTCCTTTACTTGTATAGGTCTTTTTCAGTTATTATTCTAAATGTTAATTTATTTTGTTTACACCAATTTTGCGCAGAAGCCCATTTGACTTGATTTCTTATAAATTGAGCTTGATTGTACTTATTCTTTCCTACACTCTCTCGCAATGTTTGATTAGCAGGTTTAACTTCCCAGAGTTCTGCACGCTTTTTATTATTCCGATCTACATATATCACTAAAAAATCAGGAACATAAATTGTTGATTTACCAGTTAATGGATCTTTATAAGGAATTTTTACGCTTTCACTGGCCCACTGATGTATAGATGGGTTTTCATCACACATTTTCATCACATGAAATTCCCAGCTGCTACGATATCGAGGTTTATGATTCCCTATATATTTTTCAGGATTTTTTATATTATAGGTTCCTTGACTAAATTTTAGACTCATGGTACTACGTTTCTTGTAACTTCTTCACTAATAGTGTTAGGCTGAGATACTCCTAAAAAACTAGTTTTAATTCTATTGTAATTTAAAATTTCAGCAACTAATCCACTTATTTCAACAGAGTCTATTCCCTTTAACGTATCTAATAGTTCCATTGAACTAAACCCATCGTTCGCAGCTTGAGTTAATAATATTATCGAGGTTCTTTCTGCGCTATTACTATCAAACCCTTTACTTTCAAGGTAACCAGTCATAGCGATTAAATCGTTATTACTAATACTTATTGGTAAAGAATAGAAGTTATTAAAAACTTTAAGGGTTTGGTCTGAATTAGAAGCAGACTGTTGTGGTGGTAGATTACTATATAAATTCATCTTTTTTACCTTTAAAAAGTTCTCATTACTGCAGTTACTTGGTTATCTACAGTAGTAGGTATAGGAACAGAAATACCGATTGGAGATGAAGATTGATTCCCACTTAAAGGATCAGAATATAGTCCGCCATTACGCATTTGGTTTATATTTGATAGTGCACTGTTTAATACCCCAACTCCGTTGACTATTAAGCTTCTAGTTGACAGATTTTTTGCATTTCTCGCTAAGTATCCTGCCTGTAACGCATTATTTAATAAGTCTAACGGATTCCCTCCTGGGTTTCTAAGAGATCCAAATACTGCTGAAGAATTTTGAGGAAGAGGGTCTGCTATTGATCCTCCTATATGCAATGGACTTGGAGTAGTGTCGTAGTGCGAAGTCGCGTTAAACCCTGGTGTTTCTCCTGTGACCGAATTATTAGGAGATGTGTTATATATTACTGTTTCATACTCTAAGGTCATTTTAGATCCTAACATAGTCGAGCCTTGAGTTTGATTCAATGCATCATGAGACCAATCTTTAATAATAGGATTGACTATTTTGAAAGATGTATATTTTTTCTGATGAAGTTGATAAACATCAATCGATCTAAAAAATGGGTCGACTTGCCCGTTGTTCAGCCCATAAGAATAATAATCTTGATTTTCGCTATATTTGGTATTTGAATATTTGGGAATCACATTAACTGAGGTCCCGTTTGTTTTCGTATTCAAACTGTCACCGTAGTAATATTGGTAATAATTTTTCCATAAATTAGTAGTTACGTTGGACATGTCATCATGAAACCCAATTGTTATGCTACCATAATTTATTTTTTTCTGTATATAAGTAGTTCTGTTATATTGATTTAATTTTTCAGTATCAATTGTAAATTTTGGCATATCTACGGTTTTTGCTAAAAGCCCTACAACTCCTTTATTATTATCGTACCAATCCCTAAATTCTCTAACAAAAGTTTTATCTTTAATACTAGTAGCAATGTTAGAATTTATGTTTAAAACCACATAATAAATCCACCCTGCTTTTGGAGTTAACGCATAATTATTAGCAACATATAATTTGCTAGCGTGTTGATAATCTCTTAAATTGATGCCGTTGTTGGTTAGATAATTTGTAAATGCTTTTGACATAATATTATTTATCCATAAAAAAACCCGGAAATTCCGGGTTTTTTATAAGCTACATTGGATTTATTTTAACCTGTCGCTAATGTACGAATTGTTCTACCAACGTTGACACCGATACCGTTAGGATTACCAGCACCATTAATTTGTATAGCATTATCGTAACGTATTGTTACTGTAATATCTAATGCATCGCTAGATTTATATTCTACATTTTTGTAAGCGACTTTTTGTAAAAAGCAGCCATCTAATTCAAAAGTTTCTAACACATTTGCGTTGAAAGCTCCATTACCGCCGTCGAGTAATTCGATTCTAGTCGAAAACTTATAATCAATGCCACTAGCTGCGCTAGATTGTTCATAGAAATCAAATTGTTTTTGAACCTGCTCGCCAATTAGTTTGCTAACTGCTCCGTTGACATCGTCTCTTATTACAACATCAATATCAGACCAGGAAGGTTTACCAGCTAATTTAATTTTGCTGTTATATACATCTAATGTGATATCTTCAAATGTAGGAGAAGGTCTAGCAGTACTAATAACTTGTTTGGTTAATTCAGTAGTCGGTTTGCTAACTCCAAATCCTTGAAACAATACCCGAAATCTATATCCAAGTTTTGGCATTAATAAACCTTGGTTAATCGGGCTTTGGTTTCCTGCTAGAGGAACTCCGAATCTACTTAAACTGGAAATTGCCATTTAAATGCTCCTTATCTCTTTTATTTACCTTTAAATTCTACCTGCTGCAATAGCACCAGTATTGACTAGTCTTAATGGGATGTAGATAAATTCTACAGCCTTAACCGGTTCTATAGCAATATCCATCCATAATTCATTACGGTCGATTCTTGCTGGTGTATTGTTTGACTCATCGCATACTACAATAAAGTCATAGAGTGCACGTTGACCTACCAGTTCAACTAACAGGCTTTCAGCAGCCGCTTTAAGCTCGTCTCTAGTGATCTTGTCGTTTGGTTCAAATAAGAATGGGCGAGATAATAAATCGAGCTGTCTTCTTAAGTAACATACTAGTCTTGCAACACCGACTCGGTCAAGTGCACTAGATGCATTAGCACGAGTATATTCTCCCATTACAGTTAACCCTGAACCAGTTAATGTTGCAATAGGATTAATATGACCATTTTGTGCCATTACATCTCTTAAGCTTTCGTACAATGATGCTTGTACAAATTCACCTGTAGTTTTATCAACATACCCAACTGATGTTGCATTATCTACTGTACCTCTTCTTAGCCCAGCTGGTGCAAACCAAGGATAGCTAACACTATCACTTCTAGCGATTGTGCGTAACATCATATGGCTCGGCGGAACAACAATGTTATTACCTAAATTATCGTTAGTATAACCACTAGGATAATAAATTGCTGTATAACTATCGTAGCTAGTTGCTCCTACATCACCGTTATCAAGTGCGTGATTGCTATTATTGCCCCATGCAGCAAGAGAAGTTCCATCAGCTGGTAATCTAAATGGCGTATCGCCGACTACGAAAGCAGTTTGATAACGATCAGTATTTAAACCAATCATATTTTGTATGACTTCCGGATATCCTGGGCAAGCAATTAAATTGAATACTAATGTATCTGTATCTCTAATAGCTTGATTAGTATCTATCAATGATTTGAGTCTCGATACTACTACTGCTCTTTGAGAATATCTTCCAAAAGTTCCAACTCCTAAATCATCATTTGGACTTGCAGTCACCCAACGATCTGTGAAGTACGGAGTAACCCCATCCATTTGATCGGTTGGATAACGAATATTATATCCATTATTAGCATAGATATTAATATAATTCGATACATATTTCTTAACATTATGTCCTGAACGACGAGTATTCCATAATCGTGTACCTTCTGGATATAATGCAGGATCCGGAGCATCTGGATCAACATAGTTGCTAGATAGCAAATCTACTATCTTCGATGGAGCTGATGCCTGCCCAGTGGTTGCCCAACGTGCGTCAGCAAATACCCATCCGTTTGGTGTTACATGATCAGTAACATCTTGTAGGACCCATTTGCTAGTAGTACCATTGTAAACATAAATGTTTTTACCATAATTTTCCATATCAGCAGTACTGACCCAAATATCCCCATCTACTAATTGACTGCCATCACTCTGTGTGGTAGGTGCAGTAGCAGATACGATCGGGCCCGTAGGATTTGATTGAGAGAATTGAGTTAAATATCCAACCCATGTATTATTGTAGTTGTATAAAATATCTACATCAGTGACTGAAGGATTGTACCATAATTGTCCGTCTGCTGGAGTTGTATATGGCGGTGTTGTACTTGCTTCGTAGCTTAATGGTTTCCAATTACTAGCTCTTAAGCCGTTTAATGATCCATTATTAGCAAATATTCCGTCAAAGTTTCCTGCTGCATAAAGATTAATTGTACCAGTTTTTGCTGATAAATCATATTGAGAGAAACTTAAAGAATGAGCGCCTGCTCCAGTTAAAGGAGAATTAGTTCCATCTGCTAGTAAGAAGTCTCCTCCTAATTTATGACTAATTGTTAATATTCCTGCCGAACTATTATAATTTGCAGATATATTAGTTAATGAGGTTGCAGAACTGACTGCTGAAACAAATTGACTTAATGTAGCACTTGCAGGGAGTGTAATTGTTGTTGTATTATAAAATCCAGTGTTATTAGCTACAGTTTCAGCAATTGTAAAACTACTTCCTGCGGAATTAAAAGTAAAACTAGAAGCAACAGAATTAGAAATAGTTGTAGGTCCTGTGCTGTTTCTTCTATATAATGCAAAGTTTGCTGTTGCATATGAACTAGTAGTTACACCTGTTATTGGGCTAACTCCGTGATCATAGTTACTTTCTACGTACAATGTGCCTACCGGAATATTAAGACCCCCGGCCTTATCTAAAGTATAAATTGCTGCAGAGGAAGTCGGATAAAGAGGAGCTGACACACTTCCGAATGTCTGCGTAGCACCGTTATAATATTTTACAGACCAATTAGCACCATTGCTTGGTGCTGTGGTTTTGATCCATAGACTGCCGCTAGGATTGCCTAAGCTAGCATATCTAGGAACTTGTGTATGTGGTTGAATAGCTATAGCGAGCGGGCCATATGGTCCTGCACCTAAACCTAATTGATCTAAAGTATCAGTCCCGCCTGCTATCACAACTTTTCCATCTTGTCCAGACCCTGTTGAAGAAGCAGTAGCATCGGCATAAATTGCAAGGTATCCATTAACATTTCTTGCTCCAACTCCATATTGGTACATTATACTATTAATGCTAGATACAATCGAATCTACCGTTATTCCTGAAAGAGTAATACTGTGTCCGTTAATGCTAAATGCAGAAGCTCCGGATTGTAATCCTGATTTTAATCCTGTACTAACAACAACTGGAATACTTGTTTGCCAGCAATTACTAGTCCACCCATTTGAGGTAAATCCAGTTTCAAGATTCGTAGCAACTTGAACCCAATTGTTAGACCAATTTTTATACCAAAGTTGGTTGGTATTGTACGATGTAACAACCATCGCATACGATCCGATCGACCCAAAACTTGTCTTTGGTGTATAATCTTCTCCGGCAGCATCTGCAGCAATAGATTTGTTAGAATCGTCAATAATTAATGGTGTTACTGTTGTAAACACTTTATTAACGCTGTCCCATTGGCTAATTCCGTACATGGTATTTGCAGTATCGACCCAATACTGGCCAGCTACCGGTAATCCATTTGGAGCATCTGTACTTGGTTCTAATTGACTTAGGTCAACATCTGCACGAACTATGTAAGCTTGACTACTAACTCCTAATAAGCTATAAGCGGCTTGCAGTCCATATTCATTTAATTCGCCGGCATTAACAGGATTGTTACTAGCATCTGTTTCAAAATAAGGAGTTCCAAATGTATCTGTAAGATCTCTCTGACTGGTGATAGTCCATACTTGCCCAGCATTAGAATCTAATGTTCCTACTGCCGTAGCGGTAGCACTAGCATTAGGTTTATTACTTGCAGATGCTACAAAAATTAAAGGTATTGTTCCCGGTGCGGCTGGTACATAAAAACTTTCATTAATAACTGAAACTTGCACGCCGGGTGAATTTAGTGTTGCCATTTATCGATCTCCTTAAAGGATGGTTAATTTTATTTATCGGTAATTTGGTTTTTTCACCGGTTAAATACCTTTATAAAGGGCGCAATAAAGGGATTAATATATGAGGGATTTATGTAAAAAATGTAATCAACGGCCTGTAGCCATTAATTATTATAAAGATGGAAGAGCGCATTATAGATCACAATGCGATCACTGTTCTAGGGTCAGCCGAGATGGAGTGCCAAAGTGGGCTAAGTCGGGTTATAAAAAGAAATCAAAATGTGACAAATGTGGATATTCTAGTAAATATCCGGAACAATTTAATGTATTTCATATAGACGGCAATCTAAATAATTGCCGATATGATAATCTTAAGACAGTCTGTGCCAATTGCCAACGGCTACTTCATACGCAACATTTACCCTGGCGTCAAGGGGATCTGACCCCGGATTTTTAATTATAGAATCAATTTGGCTAAAAAGATCTTGTTTACTACCATTATTTTCAACAACATAATCAAACTCGGTTCCTACCCATGACCATTCGCTACTATGTACATCCGGATAAACTTCGGGCATCATTTCTTTATGTTTTAACGCAAAATCGTACCATTCGGGGTCATCGCCTCTTCGAACTCTAATCAAAGTTCCGCCGCTATTTTTAATAGATCGAAGCTCATTTGGAAAACGACAATCAGAAATAACAACATTCCGGGTACTATTTTTCAGTCTATTTTCAAGACTAGCAATCCAAATATCATCATGAAATTGTTGTCGGCATACTTCTGTACCCCAATATTGCAGGACCCATCTAGGGGTTAGTTTCGGCATATTAAGTCGTGTGGCCCACCAAGGATCAACACGCTCTCTCCATTCTCTGGCTTCTTCAGTAAGCCCTTCGAGTAGTTGCCTATCCCATCCAAAAATAGCAGAAACAGAATCTTTAAGATTACTGGCAAAACTTTCTCTTACAAATCCATGATGAGTTACCAAATAATCTGCAATAGTATCTTTGCCGGATGAGATAAATCCGACTACTCCTAAGATAGGCATAAAAACTCCTAATAGGAAATTATTATAAGTTAACCGATTACAAATGTCAATGGCTGGCCGCCATCTTGGTAATTTTTAATCTCTTCATCGAGTTTTTCAGCCATTGCTAGTCCTTCGCTTTTAAGCGCTCCGCCGTTGAGACTGGTTCCGCCTTGAGGACCCGCAATTGTAGCAAACTTTTCGCGTGCTTCGCCTAACATAATTTTGGACATTGCTAACGCATAATCTCTTATCCAAATACCTGCATATGGGTCTTGAAATAAATTAAAATCTGGGCGGTAATTATACATCCAAACTAGAATATTTTCTTCAGTTTGAGGACGCTGGCTGACTCTTAATTTTTTAGTAGTTGGATTAAAATCAAAATTAATGAAGCTACCGAACATCTTTCCTACTAAATTTTGATAACTAGCAAAAGCAAAATATGTACCTAATCCGCCCATATTGCTGCTACTTAACAAATATGTATTAGTATAAGCCAAGTTGAATGGTTCAAATAAACTTCCGCCATCACCGCCGCCTGAACGAGAACCGATACTGCGACGAAATAGTTGTCTAACATGCATAACTTCTTTAGGCATATAATATTCGTTTTGGTCTACTTGTAACGTAATAAATCCGAAACTTTCTTCAGTACTATTTTGGCTTCGTTGACGGTATCTTAATAATGCTTTGTCAATAGCAGTATTGTAGTGATTTGGATCTAATTCTACATCCACCATTCCGTCACCTAAGAAGGTTTTAATGTAATCGATAACATCTTGTCTTAGATTGTCTAGGTCGTTCATACTGTTATTTAGCTACATAAATACAATTACTATGCCCCGTTTGTCACTTTATAGGCCTGAAAAAGGCAATGATTTTAAACTGATCGATCGTTTAATAAACGAACAATTTCAAGTGGGAGGCACTGACTGTTTGATACACAAATATCTCGGGCCAGTAAATCCTGCATCCACTAGTACAGCAACACCGACTGTTCCTATCAATACCAATCCTATTCCTGAATTAGGAATACAAGATCTACTAGTAATGGAAAATCGTGATCGTCATTATTCTCCTGACGTTTATAGAATAAGAGGAGTCTATACTATGCAAGATACGGTTTTTAATCTTGCACAGTTCGGACTAATGCTCAATAATGATGAAATATTGATACACTTTCATTTAAGAGGCACGGTTGAATCTTTAGGTAGAAAAATTATGGCAGGTGACGTTATCGAATTGCCTCATCAAAAAGATGAATATGCATTAGAAACAAATGATATAATGGTAGCGTTAAAAAGATATTATGTAATTACAGAAGTTACTCGTCCTAGTACAGGATTTAGTCAAACTTGGTACCCGCATTTATTACGTGCAAAATGCCAACCTTTAGTAGACAGTCAAGAATTTGCGGAAATACTCAACGCAGACAGCGGAAATGGGGATGGATCTACATTGAAAGATATAATAAGCACCTATAACCAAAGTATTGCCATTAACAATTCTATTATTGCACAAGCGGAAGCAGATGCATTGACTAGTGGATATAATACTCGCAGTTACTACGTGATCCCTACAAGATCGTCAGGACTGGTTGATACTGAAGATGCTAGTGACACTATTAATACTGTAGATACCGAAATGGCTGCATTAGATGCTAGCATTATTTTAAATGCTCCTAAGAGAGACATTTATATTGGATATCTTACCGGAGATGGAATACCGCCTAATGGTGTTCCTTTTACTTCTGGAACAGAATTTCCGTCTCCTGTTTTTAATGGTCAATTTCATTTGAGAACAGATTATTTTCCTAATAGATTATTTCAATGGAATGGAAAACATTGGATTGTGTTCGAGGATAATGTTAAGATGACCATGACTAATAAGCCAACTAATGGCCAACTTGCACCAAACTCTCAGACTAGACAAACACTTAAAGGAAGCTTTATTAATAATAATAATACTGCTACTATTGCCGGTCAAGTTGTTCAAGAACGTCAAGCACTTAGCAAAGTACTACTACCAAAGGCAGATAATTAATGTCAACATTCTTTTATGATGGTCAGATTAAGCGTTACTTAACTCAATTTATGAGATTAATGAGTAACTTCTGTTACCAGGACGGTAATGGGGTTATAAAACAAGTGCCAGTTCGATATGGAGACATGTCTAGGCAAGTTGCAGCTATTATCAATAAGAATAGCGAAAACATTATGGCCACTGCGCCTTTTATTGCTTGTTTTATTAAAGATGTTAAGTTTAATCGAGAAATGATGCAAGATCCTACTTATGTAGATAAAATTAATATTCGAGAAAGAGATTTTGACCCAGGGTCTCAACAATATCTTAATACTCAAGGAGCAAATTATACTATTGAAAGATTAATGCCGACTCCTTATAAGATTACTTTCAATGCCGATATATGGACTACAAATACTGATCAAAAATTTCAATTGTGGGAACAAATCACAGTATTATTCAATCCTAGTATGGAATTACAAACTACTGATAATTACATCGATTGGACTAGTTTAAGCGTATTAGAACTTACTGATGGTAGTGTTTTTGAATCAAGGACTGTACCTCAAGGAGTAAACAACGATTTAAGTATTGCTACATTACAATTTGAAGCACCTATATGGATTACTCCTCCTGCTAAAGTTAAAAAATTAGGTATCATTACGAAAATTATCAATAATATTTTTGCTGAACCTACAGGAACTGGAAAAAATGGCGGCTATGATGACGTGATAGCGGGAGGAAATATTTTCGGAGGCGTTACTCCGTCTGCTAGAGAAGTAGTTACTCCTTTTAACTTCGGAGTATTGGTATTGAATAATACTGCAGTTCTTGTTCCAAATGAGGAAAGTAATATCAATGAAAGTTGGGTTAATACCGATGAAGTACCAAACAGACCTTCTTGGTTACAAATATTAGATTTATATCCAGGAAAGTTTACTTCCGGTCTAAGCCAATTACGTCTATCAAAACCAGATGGTAATGAAATTGTAGCGTATATGACTTTGAATCCTCTAAATGACGGATTAATGAATTTAAACTTTGATATAGATACCATACCAGCAAATACTATTTTAACAGATTATTCGAATACTTATAGTAGAGGAACAATTGATGCTATAGTCAATCCTCAAACTTTTAATCCTAATTCAGTGTCTGGCAAAAATGTCGATCGTAGATATTTGGTTTTAGAAGATGTCGTTATTAATCAAGGAACTGATGTAACGCTTGCATGGAGTGGTGCCGGGCCTTTAGCTGGGTATCCCGAAGAAAAGATCGCTCATGCTAATGATATTATCCAATGGGATGGGTTTCGTTGGTGGGTTATTTTCGATTCTCAGAACACACGAACAGTGACATATATAACTAATGCATATACTGGAATACAATACAAATGGGACGGTAGACAGTGGTCGAAGTCATTCGAAGGAGTTTATTCAAACGAAAATTGGCGTATGATACTATGAATGAAATAATATGTTCTGGTGGGTTATTTTTGGCAAAAGATACAAAAAGATTTTTATTTTTATTGCGTACTCATTATAAAACTGAAGGTACTTGGGGTCTAGTAGGTGGTAAGAGAGAACCATATGATAGTACTTTATATGATACTCTAATTAGAGAAGTTGATGAAGAAGTTGGAAAAACTCCTGTAATTAAAAAAGTTATTCCTTTAGAACTATTTGTAAGTAAAGATCAGTTATTTCAATATAATACATATGTCTTATTAGTTGATAGAGAATTTATACCTACTCTTAACGCCGAGCACAATGGGTATGCTTGGTGTGATTTAGGATCGTGGCCTAGACCTCTTCATCGAGGAGTTCGCACTAGTCTTATGAATAAGATTAATCGAACTAAATTAGAATTACTTTTAGAATTAATTTAAGACCAAGTAAATCTCACAACACCGGGCGATCCTGGAGTTCCGATTGCGGTAGCATCTCCTGGACCACCAGCTCCGCCGCTAGGACTGGTAACACCGGTAACCGCTAGTCCGCCTGCTTTACCACAGGTAGGACTACAAAATCCAGAATTTCCAGATAAATTTGAAACATTTCCACCGGTAGCCTGTGGACCTCCTGCTCCGGGTATTCCGATTTTAGAAAACCCTCCCCATCCACCGAAAGCTGTCATAGTAGCTAATGGTGTAAACCCACATACAGGAGCAGATGACACAATCGAATTTGTGCCGGAACTTGCTCGAGTATTATTACCGGCAGAAGCAGGAGCTCCACTGCCGCCGCCGCCGACTGTAAAATTTATTTTTTTACCCCAATAAGAATTATAAGGAGTTGGCAATGTATATACACTTCTCGAATATGCGCCAGACCCGCCACCTCCGCCGCACGTACAAACTGGAATCGATCCGCCACCACCTCCGCCACCACCTCCCCATGCTTCGACAGTAAAACTAATAGTTCCGGATGGTATAGAGACGACCCCCGATCCTGCTGTAGATGAAGTATAAGTTCCTGGGTTTCCGCTTGATTCTCCTCCAAAACTATGGAGATAAACCGGGTTGGTTGATGGAATAGTTGAAGTTCCAGGAGATACACCTACATACGGGCCGGTTGGCGATTTTTTATAAGAACTTAATGTTTTCGGAGATGGGCTAGGCCCACTCGGCCCGAATTCTGTAATTACATCAGTTAACTTAACATAAGGAGTACTAGGAACAGTCATCTAAGACCCTCATAATAAACTAATATTTAGTTTATTTGAATTTAGGTCCTGATAGCCAAACTACTAAACTTCTTCTAATTCCGCCAGATACAGGAGTAACTCGATGTAATACCCAACTAGGAAATGCATATAACATGCCTTTTTCTTTTTTAGCATTTTCAGGATCACACCCAGTCATAAATTGCAAATTCCCCCCATCGTATTCGCTAGGATCACTTAATTGTATTACGACAGAAAGTTTTCTCGGGGATGTCTGCATTCTACCTTTATCAATATGCCAAGTGTAATGAGCATCCTTATCTCCATAAACAGTATATTGTAAATGTTCTACGAAACCAAAAAGATCGAATTGAAAATATTGCCCATTAATAGGCACAACTATATCTCTTATCCTATCATAAATCCATTGCGTATCTCCGTTCAATGGGATCCATGAAACTTGTGATTGCCTAATTTCTGAGTTTTTAACATTGCCCCCAGTAGCGGCTTCCCCTAATTCATAAAATTTTTCTCCCAATTCAATTATTCTGGAGATTTCTTCATCAGTAAAAGCCTTATGATGATATGCATAACTAGTTTCATTACAGGCTAGATCCGGAGCTGGAGGAAAAGGATACATAGACATTCTTTATTCCTTTTGATCCGTAATAATAGCAGTAGACGTTTCTCGATCTATTTTCATAAATCCTTCGCAGGCAATATTCCAATCATCATTACCGTTTCTATCTTGACTAATTTCGTCATAACAAGGTACAGAAATTTTCAAGTGTTTAAACAAAAATTCTTTACCGTTTTCAAAAACTCTCCAAGCGTGGTCTAATGATCCTCTACCCGGCTGCCCTCGTGTTTTATTGAAACGTATTAAATATTTGTTCATATAATTGTAGCCTCAGAACTCACTGCAGATGGCTGATTTGGATTATAAAATACAGAAATATTAAAATGTATGAATCTAAAATTATCATCTGAAGGATTTTTTCCAAAAGCATGAGGAAGCCATGAATTCATGAACATCAATTGCCCATTTGAAGGAGTAAAATTAATGGCTTGGCTCGCTACCGTAGGTATGCAAATATTTTCTTCGGGTAATCCTGCATAAACTTTTGATGGTCGTGGATCGTGTATAATAACTTTAGGGCTATTGTCTGGGCAATTTAAAAAATAAAATCCTGAGATTTGGCAACCACTACCATGTATATGTTGATCCATTCCTGAGTGTTTATGATGATCCTGGCACCATAACTCGTGAGTTATGGTATTGTATTGATTCATCGCATACCCTTGACGTTGTAAAATCTCCCATGCTACTTGAGAAATAAATTGTACAAAGTCTAATATTCGTTCGTCATTGGAAAAATTTTCCGATTGATGTACCGGATAAATCTCGTCAAGTTCACGAGATTGTTGCATTTTAGTTATATATTCGTCAGATACTTTAGAAACTGTATCT
>Ga0007809_10000173_pt1 | contig 26017 bp, 26 predicted proteins | sample CryBogCBE02Aug07_FD_60383 | JGI IMG/M metagenome (GOLD analysis project Ga0007809, IMG submission 60383) | Freshwater microbial communities from Crystal Bog, Wisconsin, USA - CBE02Aug07 | ecosystem: Environmental > Aquatic > Freshwater > Lake | place: Crystal Bog, Wisconsin, USA | collected...
GAGGGTTCTGGTGCCTAAGATTCAGGCTCATCCTCACTGGTCCATTCGGGCCATTTTTTTATTTAAATTCTGCACATCATGATTCAGATAGCTACCGCTTGGTTATTGCTACTACCAGTGATGTTTGGCATCGGCTGGTTGGCGGCTCGCTGGGATCTGCGCCTTGAAAATCGCATGGATGAGCGCGAGCGTATGCGTCAGCAACGTTCGACATTTAAGGGATTAAGTCTCTTACTGAACGAGCAGCCTGATCAGGCAATTGAAACTTTAGTCAAAATTGCTCAGTTAGATCCAGAGACTGTTGAGCTTCATTTTTCCTTGGGTAATTTATTTCGTCGTCGTGGCGAGACCGAGCGTGCTATTCGGGTGCATCAGCACTTAGCAAGTCGCGATGATTTAAAGCCACGCGATCGTGATCATGCTGCTTACGAGTTAGGCCGCGATTTCTTACGCGCAGGATTGCTAGACCGAGCAGAAGCTTCATTAAATCGAGTGGGTAACGGTAAATATGCTGAGCCTGCAAAAGAAAGTTTGCTGGAGATGTATCAAATTGAGCATGATTGGAAAAAAGCCATTATTGCTGCAAGTGAGCTCGAGGGTTTGCAAGGTAAATCGCATCATACTGAAATCGCTCAATTTCACTGTGAGCTTGCCCAAGAAGCTTTACGTCGCAAAGACTTGGTGGAAGCTGAGCACTCAATACAACGTGCATTGCAGGCTGTGCCAAACCATGCGCGTGCATTAATTTTGCAGGGTGATTATTTAATGGCTATGGATAGACCTACTCAGGCAATTGAGGCCTGGAGTTTAATTGCTAGTACGCATCCTGCCTATATGCACTTATTGGCGGATCGTTGGATGACAGCTCATGGAGCAATCGGAAAAGAAAATGATGGCTTAGATCGCCTTTGTGACTTGCTTAAAACCCAGGCTACTGGGGAGTTGCTTGATATTGTGCATAAGCACCTCATGAAAATCCGTGGACCACAGTCAGCAAATGTGATGTTGTCTGATGTGATGCAGCATTCACCAACGCTCATTGCTTTATCTAAGATGGCTGAAACTCGCCTTGCTTTAGAAGAGGGTGGCGCTCATCCAGAGAGATTGTTGGAACTGCAGTCAATTCTGAATCTTTTGCGCCAACGAACAACTAGTTTAGCTCGTTACACTTGTGGCAATTGTGGCTTTAGGGCAAGAAGATTCTATTGGCAATGCCCCGGATGTAATCATTGGGAAGCATACTCCCCAAGACGAACTGAAGGTACTGCGCCTAGCGGTCCATCCATGTAAAGAATTTAGGAGAAAGAAAAATGAAGGTCACCATCATTGGTAGCGGTTACGTAGGCTTAGTTACAGGAGCCTGTCTTGCAGAGCAGGGTAATAATATTTTCTGTGTCGACGTAGACCCTAAAAAAATTGAGATCCTCAATTCTGGTGGCGTACCTATTTACGAGCCAGGGCTTAAGGAGATGATTGAGCGCAACAGAGCTGCTGGTCGCCTGCAGTTCTCTACTGATATTGCAGCCTCAGTAGCCCACGGCGATATTCAATTTATTGCTGTTGGCACTCCTCCGGATGAGGATGGCTCAGCAGACCTTCAATACGTAGTTGCCGCAGCGCGCAATATTGGTCGCCATATGACTACGCCTAAAGTCATTGTCGATAAATCGACAGTGCCAGTGGGCACCGCTGACAAAGTCAGTGCAGCTATTACTGAAGAGCTTGAAAAACGAGGCCTCTCACCAGAGCTGTGTTCTGTAGTTTCAAATCCAGAGTTCTTAAAAGAAGGCGCTGCCGTAGAGGACTTTATGCGTCCTGACCGCATTGTGATTGGTACCGAGAGCACACCAGCTGGTCTTCGCGCCAAGGAGCAGATGCGAAAACTATACGCCCCATTTAATCGCAATCATGAGCGTACCTACTATATGGATGTCAAAAGTGCTGAGCTCACTAAATACGCAGCCAATGCGATGTTAGCAACCCGTATTTCCTTTATGAATGAGCTAGCTAATTTAGCAGACCTGGTTGGTGCTGATATTGAACATGTGCGTCAAGGTATTGGTTCAGACTCTCGCATTGGCTTTGGGTTTTTATATCCCGGTACTGGCTATGGCGGCTCATGTTTTCCTAAGGATGTATCTGCCTTATCCAAGACGGCTAAAGAGCATGGGCGGGATCTGAAGATTCTGGATGCTGTTGAAGCTGTTAATGAACTGCAAAAGTACACATTAGTTAAGAAGATCGAAAAACGTTTTGGCAGTGATCTCAAGGGAATGAAGTTTGCGCTGTGGGGGCTTGCCTTTAAACCAAATACTGATGATATGCGTGAAGCGCCTAGTCGCATCATTATTCAAGAGCTAGTAAAGCGTGGCGCAACAATAGTGGCTCATGATCCGGTGGCAATGCCAGAGGCTAAGCATTGCCTTGATTTAGACTTTAAAGATAATTCACAAGGGCTTGCGCAGGTGTCCATGACTGATAATCCAATGAGTGCATTAGACGGTGCTGATGCCTTAGTAATTGTGACTGAGTGGAAAGTTTTCCATACTCCTGACTTTGATGTGCTCATGCAAAAACTCAAACGTGCCATCATTTTTGATGGTCGTAATCTGTATGAGCCTGCTTCTATGCAAGAATTAGGTATTGAGTACCATGGTATTGGTAGACATAATTAAAATAGATGCAAATGGAAAAAGCCAATCGAGAACAGTTTTCTAAAGCCCGCCTATTGGTGGTGGGCGATGTTATGCTCGATCGCTATTGGTTTGGTGATACCCATCGTATTTCTCCAGAGGCGCCTGTGCCGGTTGTGCAAGTAGGTAAGATCGATGAGCGTCTTGGTGGCGCTGCAAACGTAGCACGTAATGTGGCAGCGCTCGATGCTAAGGCGACTATTTTGGGTATTGTTGGCAATGACGAACCTGGTAAGCGGGTAGTTGAGTTATTAAAAGCAGGTGGTGTGGATAGTCAGTTAGAGATTGATCCTGACGTTCCGACGATCGTGAAGCTGCGTGTAATTGCTCGCCAGCAACAACTGATTCGTTTGGATTTTGAAGAGACTCCAAGTGCAAAAGCACTCGCACATAAATTAGAGCGATTCGAAAAATTAGTTGGCGATGCTGACGTGGTGATTTTGTCTGATTACGGCAAAGGGGCCTTGGGTCAAGTAGCCCATATGATTGAGCAGGCTAGAGCGCAAAACAAAATGATCTTGGTTGACCCAAAGGGCGAAGATTACGAAAAGTATCGCGGGGCTACTGTATTGACACCTAATCGTAGCGAACTACGTCAAGTAGTTGGCAAGTGGACTAGTGAAGAGGATTTAACTAGCAAAGCTCAAGCACTCAGAAAGTCTCTTGACTTACAGGCCTTACTTTTAACGCGCTCTGAAGAGGGTATGAGCTTGTATACCGACGCGGGTGTGAGTCACGTCAAAGCGCAGGCTCGGGAAGTGTTTGATGTTTCTGGCGCTGGTGATACTGTCATTGCAACATTAGCTGTTGCCTTAGCTGCTAAGTGGCCCTTAGAAAAAGCCATGGCGCTAGCAAATCGTGCAGGGGGCATTGTTGTTGCTAAGCTAGGAACTGCAACTGTTACTTCAGAGGAATTACAGTGACTATTATCGTAACTGGCGCAGCAGGATTTATAGGTGCCAATATTGTTCAAGCGCTTAATGCCCGTGGCGAGAAAAATATCATCGCAGTTGATGATCTTCGTCCTGCAGATAAATATCGCAATCTTGCTGATTTAGACATCATTGATTACCTTGATAAAGATGAATTTCTAGAAGCTTTTAGAAGTGGTCGTTTTGGTAGGGTAAAGGCAGTATTTCATGAGGGTGCTTGCTCCGATACGATGGAGACCGATGGCATCTTCATGATGGCAAATAATTATCGCTACACCATGGATCTACTAGATATCTGTACCGCTCAGAAAGTGCAGTTACTGTACGCATCTTCTGCTGCAACTTATGGTGGATCAGATGTATTTGTCGAGAGCCGTGAGCATGAGAAGCCACTCAATATTTATGGTTACTCCAAGTTCTTATTTGACCAAGTGATGCGCAAGCGTTTTGCTGAGAAGGCAAATACTGCGCAGGTAGTGGGTTTTCGTTATTTCAACGTATACGGTCCTCGTGAATCTCACAAGGGTCGTATGGCATCAGTCGCCTTCCATCAATATCATCAATACAAAGCCAATGGCCATGTAAAGCTCTTTGGTGAATATGGTGGTTATGGTCCAGGTGAACAAAGTCGTGACTTTGTTTCTGTTGAGGACGTGGTTAAAGTAAACCTTTTCTTCCTCGATCATCCAGAAATTAGTGGCATCTTTAATTTAGGTAGCGGTCGCGCACAACCTTTTAATGATGTTGCGCAAGCGGTAGCGAACGCCATGCGTAAGTTAGGCAAAGCCCAACCTGCTAGTCTTGCTGAATTGGTTAAAGAAAAAGCCATTGAGTACATCCCATTTCCAGATGCGCTCAGAGGTAAGTACCAGTGCTTTACACAGGCTGATTTGACTAAGCTCAGAGCTGCTGGCTATACAGAGCCTTTCCTCAATGTTGAGCAAGGCGTAGGTCGTTATATTGAGTGGCTGGAGTCCAATTCTGGTTTCTTGGCTAACCCCTTGTAGTCAAGTCAACGGAAGTAGCTTCTCTTCGTTGTAATTATTCCACGCGCATTTTGTGCCCGTGGATTTTTAATTACTAAAGGAGAAAAAATGACAGCAAATTTCAATTTAGGCATATTTAAGGCTTTGCTACAAGCGACATCATTAGCACTTGCTATTTTAATTTCCAGTGCTGGTGTGGCTAACGCCTCGCCCATCAATGTCAATACCGCCACTCAAACGGAGCTCGAGAGTATTAAGGGTATTGGCCCCGCCAAAGCAAAAACAATTATTGCTGAGCGCTTGGATGGAGGTCATTTTCAGGACGCTAATGACTTACAAAAACGGGTGCGTGGAATCGGCATGAAATCAGTTGAAAAAATGGTAGATAACGGCTTAACCATTGAAGCACCTAGCTCTTTTCGGGAGCCTAACGGCCGCACGACGAAAGATGGAAGCGCCTCTGGCCGACGCCATTCTCGTAATCAAGCTGGTCCTCGCAATCAGCAGGAGCGTTCGGGAGCAAGTCGCAGAAATTAAACCCTTTCATGCGTAGTCTTGCTTATGGCTAAAATGGCTTCATGAGCAAACCTTCTTACCTAACCATTTCACAGACAGTAGGCAATACGCCCTTAGTTCGCTTGCAACGTATTCCTGGTCTGGAAAATGAGAATCGCAATAATGTGATCCTGGGTAAATTAGAGGGAAACAATCCGGCCGGGTCGGTGAAGGACCGACCTGCGCTGTCGATGATCGCGCGCGCCCAAGAGCGTGGTGAAATTAAACCCGGCGATACTTTAATTGAAGCAACTAGCGGTAATACTGGAATTGCCTTGGCAATGACTGCAGCGATGCTTGGTTACAAAATGATTCTAGTGATGCCTGAAAATCAAAGTATCGAACGACGACAAAGTATGGCAGCATACGGAGCTGAACTCATTTTGACTGCAGCTTCTGGTGGTATGGAATTTGCTAGGGATTATGCTTTGCAATTGCAAAGAGAGGGTCGCGGTAGATTATTGGATCAGTTTGCAAATCCTGATAATCCAAGAGCACATATTGAAACTACTGGACCAGAAATTTGGCGTGATACTGACGGACAGGTTACCCATTTTATTTCTGCGATGGGTACTACCGGAACAATTACCGGAGTGTCTACATATCTGAAGTCCATGAATCCTGCGATTCAAATTATTGGTGCACAACCAGAAGAGGGCTCACAAATTCCGGGTATTCGGAAATGGGCGCCAGCATACTTACCGAAGATTTATCAAGGCGATAAAGTAGATCTGATCGAGTATGTCTCACAAGCTGATGCTGAAGAAATGGCTCGGCGCTTGGCTGCAGAAGAGGGTATTTTCTGCGGCATCTCTGCTGGAGGTGCTTTGGTCGTGGCTTTGCGGATTGCGCGCCAAGTTGAAAATGCCACTATTGTCTTTATTGTCTGCGACCGTGGCGACCGCTATTTGTCTACTGGAGTCTTTCCAGCCTAAACCTAGTGAGTATTAGTGACCAGACTTAGATTTTTTCTTTGTCCCTGATTTCTTAGGTTTGACTTTTTGATTAGTGTTTTTGTTGGGATTGCTTTTTATTGCGTTTTCCATCGGAACAACGCTCTGGTTTTTATATCCTAGAGCCTCGGCAAATTCGGCCACACTTTGTGCGTAGAAGTAGCTACGGTTGTATTGCACTATTGTTAGAAAATTATTCAGACCTACAAAATATTGCACTTGGTCTGAGCCGTCTTTATCGGGGTAGGGTAGATCTACGATGAAAGCTTTGCTTTGAGGTTCAACCCCCCCGCTTTGTAGATCGCCTTGTTGATTGGTGAGGATGCCTTTATCAATGAGTTCTTGAACAGTAAATTTCAATTGTGGCTCGCCATCCGCTAACTCTTTGGCAACACTGATGCCACTTAATTGGACTGGAAAAGAAATTGGCATGCCAGTTTGCCAGCCATGTTTTTTTATGAAATTAGCAACGCTAGCAATGGCATCTTTAGGGCTTTGTTTGAGATCAATGCGCCCATCACCATCACCATCGATGGCAAAACTCCGAATACTACTGGGCATAAACTGGGGGAGACCCATTGCGCCCGCATACGAGCTGTTCTGGTTAAGGCATGCGCTAAAGCGCACAGCATTGACATCTTGACTAGTATTTTTGGCTGGCAATTTACCACCTGCTTCTGACCAGCACATCAAAATTAATTCTTTCAGTTGATCTTTAAAGAGTTCTTCGCGAGCAGTCTTATTGGGGGTATCCGGGTAGCTAAAGGCTAGGGTCGACAGGACATCTTTTACCCTAAAGTTGCCGGTTTGGCGACCGTAAATGGTTTCGATGCCAATAATGGCCACGATAATCTCAGCCGGTACCCCTGATTCTTGCTCTACTTGGCTCAAAAAGGCTTGATTTTGATCCCAAAATGCCCTGCCAGCCTTCAAGCGCACAGGCTCAATAAAGCGCTTGCGGTATACCAGCCAATTCTTCTTAAAAGTCCCCGCTGGGGGTAATACCAATTTGCGAATGGCGGGAACCGTTTTAGTATCTAAAAAGCTTATTTCCAGGGCTTGTAGCGGGATTTCATGGGTCTGAGAGACTTGACCTAGCAATTCATTGAGATTTTGGCTAAAGCGTGCTTCGGTGACCGCATCATCGGTCTGGTTTACGATGGACTGTTGCGATTGGGTTGGCTGAGTGGGAGCACTGGAGCACCCTGCTAACGCAAGAGCAAAAAGTAGGTAGGTGATGCGAAAGTTCATGCCTAAGTTTTCTATATGGGTATTAGATTTTCGAGATTTGAGCACGTCTAATTAGATTATAAAAATTACAAATTTGCTATTGAGGATTTTGAGTAATGACAACAGGATACATAACTCATCCAGACTTTCTGAAACATGAGATGGGAAGCCATCATCCAGAGTGCCCAGAACGAATTCAAGCGATAAACGATCAACTGATCCGTAGTGGAGTGGATCGCTTTTTGCAACATCTAGATGCGCCATTGGCAAGCGAAGAGCAATTGGAGTTAGTGCATAGCCCTGACCATGTTTCTTTTGTGAGAGATCGTGCTCCCGAGAGCGGTTATTTCATGCTGGATGGTGACACCATCATGAATCCTCATACCTACCGAGTGGCCCTCAGAGCTGCTGGTGCAGCTATTGCTGGCGTAGATGCAGTGATGAAAGGTGAGGTTGAAAATGTCTTCTGTGCGGTAAGACCTCCAGGCCACCATGCAGAACCCACTCGTTCCATGGGTTTTTGTTTGTTTGATAACGTCGCCATTGCTGCTCGCTATGCCATGGAGACTTATGGCATTGAGCGGGTTGCGATCATAGACTTTGATGTTCATCATGGCAACGGGACAGAGGCAGCATTTTTCAATGACCCCAATGTCATGATGTGCAGTTTCTTTCAGCATCCGTTCTATCCCTATAGCGGACTGGATCATGCCAACAATATGGTGAACGTGCCATTGCCAGCAGCTACCCGTGGTGATGTAGTGCGTTCGATTGTGGAGGAAAGGTGGTTGCCTGCTTTACGTAACTTTGAACCTGAGCTCATCATTATTTCTGCGGGCTTTGATGCGCATCGAGAAGATGACTTAGGACAAATGGGCTTAATTGAAGATGACTATGTATGGATCACCAAGCGCCTAAAAGATATTGCTAATGAGTATGCGCAGGGCCGCATCGTGAGTTGTTTAGAGGGTGGATATAACCTCTCCGCATTAGGTCGTAGCGTGGTAGCTCACATTAAGGCTTTGGCAGATATTTAATAAGCAATCAGGAATTTAGTAAAACAGAAATCGAAGGTTGAAGATGGCGAATATTTATGAACAAGGCTTGGATCGCAATCCAGCTAACTACACTCCAATTACTCCACTATTATTTATAGAGCGCTCAGCACAAATTTATCCCAACAAGACTGCTGTTATTCATGGCAAATTGCGCCAGACCTGGAAGCAGACCTATGAGCGTTGTCGTCGTCTGGCTAGCGCCCTACAAAAGCACGGTATTGGCTTAGGCGATACGGTAGCAGTGATGCTGCCCAATACGCCGCCAATGGTTGAAGCTCACTTTGGTATTCCAATGTCGGGCGCGGTCCTAAATGCTCTTAATACCCGTTTGGATGCTGAGTCAATCGCGTTTATGCTCAATCATGGTGAAGCCAAAGTAGTTATTGTCGATCCAGAGTTTTCAACTGTGATGAAAAAAGCACTAGAGATTGCTAAGAAAACTTCAGGCCGTGAATTTTTGGTCATCGATGTGGAAGAGAATGAGTTTGATGTACCCGGTGAAAAGCTGGGTAATCTCACTTACGAGAAGCTGCTCTCCGAGGGAGATCCGAACTTTGCATGGCAAATCCCTACAGACGAATGGCAGGCGATTTGTCTGAACTACACCTCCGGTACTACAGGTAATCCTAAGGGGGTGGTGTACCACCATCGCGGTGCTGCAATCAATGCGGTTTCCAATGTTCTAGATTGGGATATGAATAAGCACCCAATCTATTTATGGACTCTACCAATGTTCCACTGTAATGGCTGGTGTTTCCCTTGGACCATTGCAGCTCGCGCTGGTGTAAATGTGTGCTTGCGTCGGGTGGACGCACAAAATATATTTGCAGCAATTAAAGATCATGGAGTGACCCACTATTGTGCTGCCCCTATCGTACACAACCTTTTGGTTAATGCGCCTGATGAGTTAAAGCTTGGCGTGCCTGCAGGTGTCAAAGGTTTGATCGCGGGTGCAGCGCCGCCCGCATCCATTATTGAAGGCATGGAAAAGTTAGGTTTTGATTTAACTCACGTCTATGGTTTAACCGAAACCTATGGGCCAGCAGCTGTGTGCGTTAAACAAGACGAGTGGAATGATGTCGATATTGGCGAGCGCGCCAGGTTAAATGCTCGTCAGGGCGTGCGTTATCACATGCAACAAGCCATTGCTGTTCTCGATCCAGAGACGATGCAGCCAGTTCCTGCTGATGGTGAAACCATGGGTGAAATTATGTTCAAGGGCAATATTGCGATGAAGGGCTATCTGAAGAATGAAAAGGCAACTCAAGAAGCTTTTGAGGGTGGCTGGTTTCATTCGGGTGACTTAGCTGTCATGAACCCCGATGGCTATGTCAAGATGAAAGATCGTAGCAAGGACATCATTATTTCTGGCGGGGAAAATATTTCTTCTGTTGAGGTTGAGGATGTACTTTATCGCCATCCAGCGATCAATGCTGCTGCAGTGGTAGCAAAACCCGATCCTAAGTGGGGTGAAACACCCTGCGCTTTCTTGGAAATCAAGCCTGGCTCAGAGGTGACCCCCGAGGAAATTATTGCCCATTGTAAGCAGCATTTAGCTGGCTTTAAGGTTCCTAAGGCGATTGTGTTCTGTGAGCTACCTAAGACCTCGACTGGCAAAATTCAGAAGTTTGAATTACGTAAGCAGGCTGGATCGGCTACTGCTATTGATGTCTAGAACTTGGGCTGCAGGGCGGATAAAATAGATCGTTAACCATTATTGAGAATTCCAAATGAAAATCTTAGTAGCCGTAAAACGTGTTGTTGATTACAACGTCAAAATTCGGGTGAAATCTGATAATTCCGGCGTGGATTTGGCCAACGTCAAAATGAGCATGAATCCCTTTGATGAAATCGCAGTCGAGGAAGCGGTGCGCCTGAAAGAGGCGGGTGTTGCTACAGAGGTGGTGGTAGTCACTGCCGGTGCGACCCAATGTCAAGAAACCCTTCGTACAGCACTAGCGATTGGTGCGGATCGCGCTATTTTGGTGGAGACGGATACCGAGCTGCAGCCTTTAGCAGTGGCGAAGATCCTCAAATCTCTCTCTGAAAAAGAGCAAGCCCAAATCATTATTCTTGGTAAGCAAGCGATCGATGACGATAGTAATCAAACTGGTCAAATGTTGGCTAGCTTAATGGATATCCCGCAAGCAACATTTGCATCCAAGTTGGTTGTGGCGGATGGCAAAGCCACTGTGACTCGGGAGGTAGATGGTGGTTTAGAAACAATTGCACTTTCTTTGCCTGCAGTGATTACTACTGACTTGCGTCTCAATGAGCCACGTTACGTGACCTTGCCCAACATCATGAAAGCCAAGAAAAAGACTATTGATATTGTGAAGCCTGAAGACTTAGGTGTGGATATTGCACCTCGTCTCAAAACTATCAAAGTAGAAGAGCCGCCTAAGCGCTCTGCAGGTGTGATGGTTGCTGATGTAGCAGCCCTTGTGGACAAACTCAAAAATGAAGCGAAGGTGATCTAAATGGCTGCACTAGTTATAGCTGAACACGACAATCAATCATTAAAGGCGGCAACTCTTAACGCAGTAGCTGCTGCTCTGCAGTGCTCACTAGAGGTAGATGTTCTGGTTGCTGGCAATCAATCTAATGCTGCATCACAGGCAGCGTCACAAATTACAGGTGTACGTAAGGTCATTCAGATTGATGCACCATATCTTGCAGATCAATTAGCTGAACCATTGGCGGCACAAATTTTGTCCATTGCAGGGGGCTACAGCCATATTTTGGCGCCGGCAACTGCTAATGGTAAAAATGTAATGCCACGCGTTGCCGCTAAGTTGGATGTGGCGCAGTTATCTGACATAACTAAAGTGCTTAGTGCAGATACATTTGAACGTCCGATCTATGCAGGTAATGCGATTGCTACGGTGCAGACTAGCGACCCTGTAAAAGTAATTACTGTTCGTACTACTGGTTTTGATCCTGTTGCCGCCACTGGTGGATCAGCTCTTATAGAAAAGCAATCTGCTACAGAATCGGCTGGAAAGTCCTCTTTTGTTGGTCGTGAGTTGACTAAGTCTGATCGCCCAGAATTGACGGCCGCGAAGATTATTGTTTCTGGCGGTCGTGGTTTAGGTTCTGGTGAGAAATATGAAGAGCTTATTACACCATTAGCCGATACATTGGGTGCCGCTTTGGGCGCATCTCGCGCTGCAGTTGATGCTGGCTATGTACCAAATGATTATCAGGTTGGGCAGACTGGCAAGATCGTTGCTCCACAGCTTTATATTGCCGTTGGTATCTCAGGCGCTATTCAGCATTTAGCAGGTATGAAGGATTCCAAAGTAATTGTAGCCATCAATAAAGATCCTGAGGCGCCAATTTTTGGTGTGGCCGATTACGGTCTGGTTGCAGATTTGAATACTGCTGTACCTGAATTAACAAAAGCCCTTGGTTGAAAACTTAGTTAATGAATTGAGTAGCAAACTGAATAAAGAGGAGTTGTAATGCCATACGTTGCCCCAGTGAAAGATATGTTGTTTGTGATGAATGAGTTAGCTGGGCTAGAAAATGTGGTTGCTTATCCTGCTTATGCAGCAGCGGGTGCCGATGTAGATCTAGCGCCGGCCATTTTGGAAGAGTCGGCCAAATTTAATCAAGATGTAGTAGCACCCCTGAATTGGGCTGGCGATCAAAATCCTAGTTCTTTAAAAGACGGCGTAGTTACCACCACACCAGGATTTAAGAGTGCTTTTGAGCAATACGCTGCGGCCGGTTGGCAGGGCGTTATTCATCCAGCAGAATTTGGTGGTCAAGGTTTACCAAAGCTAATCTCTACAGCCTGTTTAGAGATGGTCAATGCAGCAAATCTTTCTTTTGCGCTCTGCCCATTGTTAACCGATGGGGCGATTGAAGCCTTATTAACTGCTGCTAGCCCAGAACTTCAAGAGCAATATGTGCCAAAGATGATTTCTGGCGAGTGGACAGGCACGATGAATCTGACTGAGCCACAAGCGGGTTCTGATTTATCAATGGTTCGCTCACGCGCTGTTCCTCAAGATGATGGTACTTATAAGATCTTTGGGACCAAAATCTATATCACTTATGGTGAGCACGACATGGCTAAGAATATTATCCATTTAGTGCTGGCAAGGACGCCTGATGCACCAGAGGGTGTGAAAGGTATCTCATTATTTGTTGTGCCGAAGTTCATGGTGAATAAGGATGGCTCCTTAGGAGAGCGCAATGATGTGCATTGTGTTTCGATTGAGCATAAGCTTGGAATTAAAGCTAGCCCTACAGCAGTTTTACAGTTTGGCGATCACGGTGGCGCAACCGGCTATTTAGTGGGTGAGGAAAACCGTGGTTTGGAGTATATGTTTGTGATGATGAATGCAGCCCGCTTTGCGGTGGGTATGCAGGGTGTAGCAGTGGCGGAGCGTGCTTATCAAAAAGCGGTTCAATACGCAAAAGATCGGGTGCAGAGTCGTGACTTAGCTGGATCTCCAGGTCCTGTAGCGATTATTCATCAGCCAGATGTGAAGCGTATGTTGATGACTATGCGTGCTTATACAGAGGCTTCTCGAGCGTTAGCTTACTACGCGGCCTCTGCTTATGATGCACAGCACGCCGCACCAGATGAAGCGGTACGCAAAGCTAACCAAGCGATTTATGAATTCTTAGTCCCGATCGTGAAAGGCTTCTCCACAGAGATGTCGATTGAGGTTGCGAGCCTGGGTGTTCAGGTACATGGTGGTATGGGCTTTATTGAAGAGACTGGTGCTGCACAACATTACCGTGATGCGCGTATCTTGACGATTTATGAAGGCACTACGGCTATTCAGGCGAATGACTTGGTGGGTAGAAAAACAGTGCGTGATGGCGGAGCAGTTGCCAAAGAACTTGCACAACGTATAGCTGCTACTGAGAAAGATTTGGCTGCAAGTGGTAGTGATGACGCTAAAGCAGTACTGAAACAACTTGCTTTGGCGCGTTCTGCATTTGAGCAGGCTGTTACTTATATTGTCACCAATGCAAAGACTGACATTAAGGCTGTCTATGCTGGTAGCTATGCTTATCTGCGTTTGTCTGGACTAGTGTTGGGCGGCTGGCAAATGGCTAGAGCCCTTTTGGCTGCAGAGCGTTTGCGTGATGGTGATCCTAAGTTCTATGATGCCAAGATTGCTACTGCCCGTTTCTTTGCTGAGAATCTCATGCCTCAAGCTCAAGCTCTCACCACTGCCATTCTTGAGAGCGGACATTCTACCAATGCATTAGAGGTCGAGCAGTTCTAAAGTAACAAGAAAGTAAGAAAAAGAGAATAAAAAAACCGCTCCATAGAGCGGTTGTCGTAACAGAAAAGCTATCTGCAATTATTGAGATAGTTTTTTTGCTTCATGGATTTGGGAAATAAAAAATTGCTCAAAAGAGATGGCTAAAAATGTCATCATCACACCAGCTCCAAGCACTAAAGAAAAAATCACTGTCAGAATTTCAAGCCAGCCAGAACGAGAACGGCGATGTTCTTCAATATTGGGGTTGAACTGCGCATCCCATCTCTCATCTGGACGCAAACCTAAAGCTATCGTAGTTAACCAACTTGCTTCAATAGCGATAAAGCCAAAAGTAAGCAGAACCCATCCAGGTGCTGAATGAAAATGAGCATCCCGCAAAATAATCCAACCTGCTGCGCCACCCATGAGAGCAAACAACTGTACCCAGCCCCAAAAAGATTTCAATCCTTGCAAATAAAAGCAATTCAGGCCGCTGCCAGGAAAGAAAAGTCCGAGTGCGCAAAATAAAAGTTTAGATTTTTTCATGGCTTATTTATTAGGAATGGGTTTTTGGGTAAAGCTCAATACTTCACGATCTGTGCCGACCATGAGTAGTTGATCGCCATTACGTACTATGCTGCGGTAATCATTTAATTCATAAAGAAAATCATTTTCTAATTCCATGCGTTGAGGGCTGCACGCCATCTTCGTGCTGGCAATTTGTTTTAGGGAAAAGCCACGAGAGTCTTCATCCAGGGTGGCGGTAAAGCGATTACATCCTGTTGAGCCACTAACGCGTTGACCATTTGCATCAAAAATAATTTGAATGGGGTTGCTAGCATCACCTTGAGGAATCTGCCGAGCGCGCACCTCGCCATTGCTATTGGGGCTTAAGTTCCAACGTGTAAGCTCCCATTTGGTATTTTTGAGCTCGCTGCTCGGTGGGCTAATTTTGGCACCGCAAGGGGGAATGACATTCGCGCAACCGACCAACAGCCCAAGACTTAGGCAAGAAAGTGCCATAAAGGATCTATTTAAGGGCTTGCTAAGGAGGTCTGAATGACTAAATTTAAGGAACATATTTATATAAGTTATTGTTTTTAAAGTAATTTTTACTAAGGTATCCACGCTATTCTACTGTCTTGGATGCTGAAATAGGTGGAAGAAGTAGGGGTTTTCGTCTAGAATATGAGGTTTTCCGCTCCACCGTATCTTTATTTGGTGAGTGGAGCCCAAGTTTTTTAGTAGAAATTTCATTGGGTTGTAATCAACCTGTTTTCATTTTAGATTTTAAGGAATAAGTATGGTCGTCATTCGACTGGCACGCGGCGGTTCTAAGAAGCGCCCTTTTTACAGCATTGTTGCTACTGATAAACGCAACCGTCGTGACTCGAACTTTATCGAGCGTATTGGTTACTTCAATCCACAGGCAGCTGCATCTGAGCAAGCAATGCGTATTGCTCAAGATCGTTTGACTTACTGGACTGGTGTTGGTGCGCAAATCTCCCCAACAGTAGTTCGTTTGATCAAAAACAATCCAGCTGTTTAATTTTCAAACACTAAATGCTTCGTCTCTGTGATGAAGTATTTAGTTAGAGAATTTATAGTAGTCCTATTTTGGGAAAATAAGGTGTCTTGCAAATGAGTACACCTTCCCTAAATGATTTGGTTGAACTTGGCGTTATTTCTGAGGCACAAGGTTTGCAGGGCCAAGTGAAGGTCAGACCTCATTCATCAGAGCCTGTAGCACTTCTCTCTACTAAGTCGGTTTGGTTATCTCTTATCCCTCGTAGAGATTCTGGCTTATCTGCATCTGCAGAGCAAGCCACCTTGACGCACTACAAAGTCAAGAGCGCCAAGATGCATAGCGGTAATGTTGTGATGACGCTAGAGGGTGTTAGTGATCGGGATCAAGCACTTGCTTTAAAAGGCTCACGCATCTTAGTGGCGCGGGATGCTTTTCCCAAAGCGGAAAGTGATTCCTACTATTGGGTGGATCTGATTGGATGCAATGCCATTAATTTGCAGGCCCAGTCTCTTGGTGAAGTAATTGATGTCACTGAAAATGGTGCCCATGGCGTGATCGCGATTGGCGAAGCCTCCACAAAGACCATTCAATATTTGGTACCGTTTGTTAAAGAAGTGGTACAAAACGTCGATTTGTCCAATAAAACGATTACGCTTGATTGGCAGTCTGACTGGCAATAAGAGTGAATAAGATCATTAATAAAGTTCAAAACTAATTATCGATATGCGCTTTGATGTGGTGACCTTATTTCCAGAAATGTTTTCCGCTTTGACGAAGTGGGGTGTTACTGGGCGCGCATGCGAGCAATCATTAGCTAGCGTTCATCTTTGGAATCCAAGAGATTTTTGTTCTGATCTTCGTAAAACGGTAGATGATCGTGCGTATGGTGGTGGTCCTGGCATGGTCATGATGGCAAAACCCTTGGAGGATACGGTCGCAGGAATTAAGGCTGCTCACCAAGCGGCAGGTATCAAAAGTGGCCCAATTTGCTTGTTGGCGCCTCAGGGCAAGCGTTTTTCTCAAAAGATAGCGACCGAAATCTTAGATTACGGCAATTTAAGCTTTATTTGCGGTCGATATGAGGCTGTGGACCAACGTTTTGTCGACCGAAATGTGGATTTACAGCTATCTATCGGAGATTTTGTGCTTTCTGGGGGCGAAATCCCTGCAATGGCAATGATGGATGCGGTTATTAGACTCATTCCTGGAGTGCTTGGAGATGGCGAATCTGCCGCTCAGGATAGCTTTATGAACGGTCTTTTGGACTATCCCCACTACACCAGACCTGAAATATATGAAAATTTATCTGTCCCAGACGTGCTTTTAGGCGGACATCACGCTAAAATAGAGGATTGGCGTCGGCAGAAGTCTTTAGAGCTGACGTTCAGGTTAAGGCCGGACTTAATAGAATCGGCTAGAGCCAATGGGTTGCTAACCCGAGAAGATGAACAATTTCTTCGCTCACTGTAAATACTTTTAGTAGTGGTCAGTAGTGAATGGGTGGTTTGGTTTTTGGTTTAGTGAAATTGTTTTAACTGCATCCTCTATTAGGTCCGCTGATTTACATCTCGGGATTAAACGCTAATACGATGTTTAAGGATTAAAAATGAATTTGATCGAAAAAATTGAGCAAGAAGAAATTGCTCGCTTAAGTGCTAATAAAGTATTGCCAAGCTTTGCTCCTGGCGACACAGTCGTTGTTAGCGTAAACGTAGTTGAAGGTACACGTAAGCGTGCCCAGGCCTTTGAAGGCGTTGTGATTGCTAAGCGTAATCGTGGACTTAATTCCAGCTTTATCGTTCGTAAGATTTCATCTGGCGAAGGTGTAGAGCGTACATTCCAAACTTACTCACCATTGATCGCTGGTATTGAAGTGAAGCGTCGCGGTGATGTACGTCGTGCCAAGTTGTATTACTTGCGTGATCGCTCAGGTAAGTCTGCACGTATTAAAGAGAAGCTTCCTGCGCGTAAAGCAGCAGCTCCAGCCGCTGAGTAAATTCCGGCTTGAAATAAAAAAGGCGGCCTTGGTCGCCTTTTTTATTGCCTTAGAATATGAATATGCCCAAAAACTCAAGTCCTGAAGACAATGCAATCAATGTTGCTGCGCCTCCTGGATTTGACGCGCAAGCGATTCCGATTCATCAGGTTTGTTCAGGTGAAAAGAAGATTGCCGCAGAGTTTTTAGAGCCAGCTGCTTTGAGGGCTCGTTTGCAGTCGCCACCCCAATGGCAGCCTGAGATTACTGATGAAAATCGCCACGTAATTGCATCAGACATTATTGCTAAGCGCCAGGCTGCTGGAAAAGTTACAAGGGCAGCAGTACTGATTCCACTCGTATTAAAAGAAGATGGTTTATCGGTATTGCTCACGCAAAGAACAAATCATTTACGGGATCACGCTGGGCAAATTAGTTTTCCAGGAGGACGCATGGACCCTGGAGATCAAAGTCCTAATGACACCGCTTTACGCGAAAGCCAAGAAGAAATCGGACTAGATCCTCAGAGGGTAGAGATTATTGGCCACCTTCCTCAATATTTAACGGTTTCTGGCTATAGCGTCACTCCAGTAGTAGGATTGGTTCAAGCTCAGGCAGAATATGTCTTAGATGAGTTTGAAGTGGCTGATGTCTTTGAAGTGCCCCTCAGTTTTTTGCTGGACCCTGCTAACCATCAGGTTAGATTGTGGCAAAGTGAGCAGGGTGGGCGTCGATTTTATTCAATGCCTTATGGGAACCGTTTTATTTGGGGTGCTACTGCAGGTATGCTGCGTAACCTTTATCATTTACTAAAAGTATGACTTTCTTTTCTATTCTCTTCGCTCTCATTGCTGAGCAATATCGCCCAGTCACTTCAAGCCATTGGATTGCGCGTGTATCTGCTCGCTGGTTAGATTGGGTTGCTGTTGAGTTCGGCGATAAAACAGAGGGTGGCGCAAGTCCAGTAGGCGCTCGTCTGGCCTGCTTAGTCGCTTTTATCTTGCCAACCTTTTTAGTCTTTATTGTGTATGTCACTTGTATGGTGACTTACCCAATTTTGGGTTTTCTTTGGAACATCGTCATTGCTTATTTGTTCTTTGGCTTCCGTCAATTTAGCCATTCTTTTACTGCGGTGCATGAGGCGATTCAAGCGCATGATTTATCAGCAGCCCGCGCAGCTTTAGGAGAGTGGTATGGCCCAGAATTAGATACTTCGAATTTGACTGAAACCGAAGTGATTTCTTTGGCCCTAGAGCGAGCTATTATCGGTTCGCATCACCATGTCTTTGGCGTACTCTTCTGGTTCATGATGCCGATGGGTCCTGCGGGTGTTGTGTTGTATCGCTTAGCTGATATTGCTGCACAACGTTGGTCAGAGCGTGGTGACTTTAATTTAAGTGAATCTGCTCGCCATTTCTTCTACGTTTTAGATTGGGTGCCTGCACGTATTACCGCAATGGGTTTTGCGATTGTTGGTAACTTTGAAGGTGCTGTATACGGCTGGCGTTACCTGACGCAAAAATGGTCAGACTCTTTATCTGCAGTGATATTGGCGGCAGGCAGTGGTGCGCTCGGTGTCCGTCTTGGTGAACCCATGAGTGAGCCCAATAGTGATGAAGCCTTGCGTATGGCTGAAGCTGGTGAGCCAGTAGTCTATGAGGTGGGTCTTGAGCCTACCGAACGCTCGATGCGCTCTGCGGTTGGCTTGGTATGGCGTTTAGTTATCGCTTGGATGGCTTTGTTGCTAATGCTGACCATCGCTCTTTGGCTTGGCTAATTCCCTGAATTTGCACATCTGCTGTTTTTGAATCTGAATGCAGTTGTCTAAATAGCGCTAGTCTTTCTGGCGCTATTTCGTTTCTGTCTACCGCCCCCCTTACTGCGCAATCAGGCTCTGAAAGATGTGCGCAATTATGAAAGCGGCACTTTCCTAGGAAGTCTTTAAATTCTCTAAAGGCATGCTGTAATTCACTCACAGACATATGCGCTAAACCAAACTCTTGAAAGCCTGGCGAGTCAATCAATGCTCCGAGCTTGCCAGTTTCATCTTTGCCCCAAGACTCGGGTAACTCAAAGTAACGACAGGCGGTAGTGGTGTGCTTGCCGGTATCTAAACGCACAGAATATTCTTGAGTTAATGCTGCAGCATTGGGTATCCATGCGTTTAATAAGCTGGACTTACCCATACCTGACTGTCCCACAAAGACTGAGATCTTACCTTGTAAGACAGTGCGTAAGGCATCGATGGATGCGGGATCAAACTTGGCAGACACCTCGCTTACTGGATAACCCATGCGTGCATAGGGCGCGATGATTTTACGAGCATGCTCCAGATTTTCTTTGAGATCGCACTTGTTGAGCAAAATATGTAAGCCAATTTGATTTGCCTCCGCAGCCACTACCGCTCTGCCTAATAAATCTGGTGAGAAAGCTGGTTGGGTTGCTAGCACTACTAAGATTTGATCAACATTTGATGCAATCAACTTACTCTTAAAAGCATCAGAACGATAGAGTAGATTCTCACGGGGTTCAATTTGAATAATGCGTGCTTGATCGGCTGAAGTCATTTCTAACAACATACGATCACCTACAGCGCCAATATGTTGCTTTGCTGGTGTACTTACCTGAATCAATGGGCCATCAGGGGATTCTTGTCCGCTACTGTCAGTAATCAAACGCTGCGCTAAATAATGTCTGCCGAAGGAGGCAATAAGTAGCGCATGAAACTGTTCCATCGTTATGAGTTAAACCGTTGTAAGTTAGCGATGCGCAGTGGAGCCGGGGGATGCGAGCTATAGAAGGCTGTATAGATCGGATCAGGCGTTAAGGTCGATGCGTTATCTTGATACAGTTTTACCAGCGCAGTAATTAAATCTTTTGCAGAAGATTTTTCGGCAGCAAATCCATCAGCCTCATATTCGTGTTTGCGGGATGCCAAACTCGACAGAGGCGTGAAGAAGAAGCTAAATACGGGTGATACCAGCATAAATAGCGCTAAAGCGAGACCGCCGTTATAACCATTGAGGTTAGGCATTACGCCTAGGTCGGTATAGAACCAGACCTTAGTACTGATCCAGCCTAAAAGGGCGAACATACCAAAACTGAGAGCAAAGGAAACCAAGAGACGTTTGCGTATATGTTTGCATTTGAAGTGGCCAAGCTCATGGGCAAGTACTGCCTCTACTTCACCTGGATTAAGTTTCTCGATCAAGGTATCAAAAAAGACGATACGCTTAGCTTTGCCCATGCCAGCAAAGAATGCATTGCCATGCGCACTACGCTTGCTACCATCCATTACAAATAAGCCTTGGCTAGCAAAATCACAGCGTGTGAGTAGCGCTTCAATCTGTGTTTTTAGTGGACCATCCTCTAAGACTTGAAACTTATTAAATAAGGGGGCGATAAAGGTTGGGAAGATCCACTGCATCAACAAGCTGAATGCAGTCAATACTGCCCATGCCCATAACCACCATAAATCACCAGCCTTGGCCATCAAAGTCAAAATGACCCAGAGTAGTGGAATCCCAATAGCGCCTCCTACTGCCACGCCTTTGAACATATCAGAGAAGAATAATTTTTTACCCATGCGATTAAAGCCGAAACGCTCTTCCAAATAAAACTGCTTGTACCAAGAAAAGGGAATGTCGAGTACTCCGGAGATGATCACGACTGAAACGAGCAAAGCAATTTGCTGGGCAATGCCTTCACCTAAGAGTTGGAGCAAGGCTATATTCAGAATCTGAAGTCCGCCCAGCAATGTGAAGCCAATTAAAATGATGGCACTGGCACCATTTTCTAAAATACCTAGGCGTAATTTGGCGATAGTGTAGTCAGCAGCCTTTTGATGTTCGGCTAAAGTGACTTTTTCAGCGAAATCTGTAGGGACGGCGTTGCGATGCTGTGCTACGTAGCGAATTTGGCGCTGGGATAGCCAGTGGCGTAGGCCAAAGCTAGCAATAAAGGCGATTAGGAAAATAATTGTAAATGTCATGAGATCATTATAGATATGAGCGAGCAAATCAACACTACAGCTATAGCAGCTAAGGCAGCAACTAAGACGGCGCCAGCCAATGAACACCTTATTTGGGTGGATATGGAGATGTCGGGCCTAGACCCAGAAAAAGAGCGAATTCTGGAAATTGCCATCATCGTAACGGATGCCCACCTCAATACGATCGCTACCGCTCCTGTTTGGGTAGTGCATCAAGAAGATGCAGTCTTAGATGCAATGGATGCATGGAATAAAGGAACGCATGGTCGTTCTGGGTTGATTGAGAAGGTGAAGGCTTCGACACTAGATGAAGTAACCGTGGAGGCTGAATGCATCGCCTTTTTGAAAAAATATATCAAGGCTGGAATTGCTCCAATGTGTGGCAACACGATTGGGCAAGATAGACGCTTTATGGCGAAGTATATGCCCAAGTTAGAGGCTTATTTTCACTATCGAAATATCGATGTGTCCACCTTAAAAGAGCTTTGTAAACGCTGGCATCCAGAGTTGGTAAAAGGTTTTACCAAGAATCAGGCCCATACTGCTTTAGCGGATATTGAGGAGTCGATCGAAGAGTTGAAGTACTACCGCGAGAAATTTATAGTTCCCTTACCTACGTAAATGAAACTTAAGCTTTCTTGATGGCACTCTTAGGTCTAAAAACTTTAATAACGGACTCGTTGGTCTCGATATAAGGTCCGCCAATCAAATCAATGCAGTAAGGTACTGCTGCAAAAATCCCTGGAACGATGGATTTGCCGTTTTCATCTTTTAGGCCTCCTAGTGTTTCTGCAATCGCCTTAGGCTGCCCTGGAAGATTAATCACTAGAGCGGCATGACCCTCAATTTCCCTAAGGACAGCAGTTTGTCTCGAAAGAATTGCAGTAGGTACAAAGTTCAGGCTAATTTGACGCATCTGCTCCCCAAATCCAGGCATCTCTCGAGTTCCTGCTTCTCGTGTTGCTTCAGGGGTGACATCTCTCCTGGAGGGGCCTGTACCGCCGGTGGTGAGCACTAGATCGCAACCAAGCTCATCTACTAACTCAACGATGTTTTCCGTGATGACTTCTGTCTCGTCTGCAATCAGGCGTTCATGAAAAACACAGGGATTACTGATTGCCTTCATAAGCCAGTTTTGTAGTGCAGGAATGCCCTCATCCTGATAGACGCCTTTGCTGGCGCGGTCGGAGATGGAAATCAGGCCAATTTTGACCTCATTTGGGCTATTTCGTTTTAGGGCTTCTGTATGCTTCATATTTCTATTCTAGCTATTATTACGGTATGTTTACATACACATCAAACCAGTTTCAAGAAATCATCGATTTCATGCTTATGGAGGCCAAAAGACGGGGAGCTTCGGATGCAGTTGCTGAAGTTTCCGAAGGCCAAGGCCTTTCGGTAACCGTTCGCAAAGGCGAGGTAGAGACCATCGAGCAAAGCCTGGATAAGCAAGTTGGGGTCACGGTATTTTTAGGTCATCATCGCGGCAATGCCAGTACCAGTGATTTTTCTAATGAGTCTCTAAAAGCGACGGTTGATGCCGCTTATCATATTGCACAGCATACTGCTGAAGATTTGTGTGCGGGCCCTGCTGAAGCTGAACTTTTGGAGAGGAACCCACTTGACCTCGATTTATTTCACCCCTGGAATCTAGATGCTGCCCATGCTGTAGAAATTGCACGCACTGCCGAGGGTGCAGCATTTGCCGTTAGTAAGCAAATTCAAAATAGTGATGGTGCTTCTGTATCTGCGCATCATGCGCATTTCATGATGGGAACCTCGCATGGCTTTATGGGCGGCTATCCATTTTCTCGTCATTACATTTCTTGTGCGCCGATTGCAAATGACGGTGGTAAAAAAGGACATATGCAGCGCGATGATTGGTATTCCAGCTCGCGTATATCTGAAGAGTTAGCGGACCCTGCTGCTATTGGAGCCTATGCAGCTCAGCGCGCGCTTTCAAGACTAAAAGCGCGCTCATTAAGTACACGGCGTTGCCCAGTGATTTTTGAAGCGCCTTTGGCTGCTGGCTTATTAGGCGGCTTAGTTCAAGCGGTTTCAGGCGGTGCTTTATATCGCCGCTCTAGCTTTCTGCTTGATAGTTTGGGTAAGCAGGTACTTCCAAAGCATGTCAGCCTGTTTGAAGACCCGCATTTGAAAGCGATGACAGGCAGCGCGCCATTTGATGAAGAGGGTGTAAGAACTTCTGCGCGCACAGTGGTTGATAAAGGAATTCTTGAGGGATATTTTTTATCTACTTATTCAGCACGTAAGTTGGGTATGAAAACTACTGGCAATGCTGGCGGCTCTCATCACCTCACTATCCAGAGTAAAAAAACGCCTAAAGGTGGTTTGCCTGCCTTATTAAAAGAGATGGGCACTGGCTTATTAGTTACGGAGCTAATGGGGCAGGGTGTGAATTACGTGACGGGTGATTATTCTCGTGGAGCGTTTGGTTACTGGGTGGAGAATGGGGAAATTCAGTACCCAGTTGAAGAAGTAACGATTGCTGGTAATTTGCGCGATATGCTACTGGATATTCAATTAATCGGTAGTGATACTCTCATCCGGGGTACCAAAGAAACGGGATCTATTCTGTTGGGTTCGATGACAGTTGGTGGAAAATGAAGAAGTGTAATAAACAAAGACTCACAAAATAGTCCCTAATAAAAATCTATTATTTTTTAAAGGAGTGACGCAAATGCAAAGACGTTCATTTTTAAAGAAAGCCACTATTGGCGCCGGTGCTGCAGCTCTCGCTACACCATCTATTGCACAAAGCCTGCCAACGCTGAATTGGCGTCTGGTTTCGAGCTTTCCTAAGTCTTTGGACACTTTATATGGTGCCCCTGAAGTTTTTGCAAATTCTTTGCGTAAGGCGACCGATGGTAAGTTCAATGTAAAGGTATTTGCAGCAGGCGAGGTGGTTCCTGCCTTGCAAGTATTGGATGCGGTACAGAATGGCACAGTAGAGTGTGGTCACACTGCTAGTTACTACTATCTCGGTAAGAACAGCGCTTTTATTTTTGATACTGCAGCACCATTTGGTATGACTGCCCGTCAACAATCCGCCTGGATGCTCCATGGCAATGGCATGAAGCTGATGCGTGAGCTATATGCCAGCTACAACATTGTTAATTTCTTAGGTGGTCAAACCGGTACACAAATGGGTGGTTGGTTTCGTAAAGAGATCAAATCCCCGGAAGATCTTAAAGGTCTAAAATTTCGTATCGCTGGATTTGCGGGACAGGTGCTTGCAAAGCTCGGTGTTGTGCCACAACAGTTACCTGCAGGCGAGATTTACTCTGCATTAGAAAAGGGTACGATTGACGCTGCTGAATTTGTTGGTCCATATGATGATGAAAAATTGGGTTTGGCTAAGGTGGCTAAGAACTATTACTATCCAGCTTTCTGGGAAGGTGCTGCCGGACTTTCTTTTTTGGTCAATAAGAAGCAGTGGGATTCGTTACCACCCGCATATCAGGCTGCTTGGGAGGCCGCTTGTTTTGAGGCACATGCCGATATGTGTGCAAAATACGATGCCTTGAATCCACCAGCATTGCAGCGCCTCTTGCAAAACGGTGCGGTTCTGCGTAAGTTCAATTCCTCGGTTTTAGATGCATGCTTTAAAGCAAGCCAAGACACTTATGCTGAAGAGTCGGCTAAAAATCCGCAATTTAAAAAGATTTTTGATGACTATCGTGCATTCAGAAACATGGAAGCACAGTGGTTTAATGTAGCTGAACAAGCATTTGCCCAATATAGCTTCGGTAAAAAGCTTTGAATACTTAACTCTTGAACTAAAGGGCTCCATAGGAGCTCTTTTTCTTTAGTAAGAGCTACACTGAGCTTATGAAATTATCCACAATTTGGTCTCGCATTAAACAGCATCCTTTATCAAGAGTGGGCCCAGGATTGGTAACGGGCGTAGCTGACGATGATCCAAGTGGAATCGTTACATATTCTCAAGCGGGTGCGCAATTTGGGTTAAATATGCTGTGGACTATGCCATTTGCCTATCCATTAATGTCGACTATTCAGGTATTGTGCGCACGTATCGGCAGAGTTACGGGTCGGGGCTTATCGGCCAATATGAAGATTGCCTTTCCACCCGCGGTATTAATAGTTTTAGTGCTGCTACTCTTCATTGCCAATGTCCTTAATATTGCTGCTGACATTGCCGCAATGGGGGAGGTAGCACAGTTGGTAACGGGTGTTAATTGGCACATCATGACAGGCGCATTTGTTTTATTGACTTTGGCTTTGCAAATCCTTGTCCCTTACCGACATTATGTTTTTTTCTTAAAGTGGCTTTCACTCTCGCTGTTGGCATACGGTGCAGTTCTCTTTACTGTGCATATTCCTTGGGGTGATGTGATCTGGAGCACATTCTTGCCTCAGGTTACTTGGAGTGCGGATTCTGCAGCTGTGGTGGTAGGCATCTTTGGAACCACTATTAGCCCGTATTTATTCTTTTGGCAGTCTTCGCAAGAGGTAGAGGATATGAACCTGCGTGGCCAGAATAGCCTGCTGGAGTGCAAGAGTAATGAGGAAATTGATACGGAGCTCAAGCGGATTGGGTGGGACACTTGGAGTGGTATGTTGTATTCCAATGTGGCGGCATACTGCATTATTTTGGCGACTGCAGTAACTTTACATGCTACTGGAATCAATGATATCAATACAGCAGCAGAGGCTGCATCAGCTCTTAGACCACTTGCAGGCGAGTTTGCTTTTCTGCTTTTTGCCTTGGGAATATTGGGCGTTGGGTTAATGGGCGTTCCCGTGTTGGCTGGTTCAGCTGCCTATGCATTTTCAGAAGTGTTTGGTTGGCGATCTAGCCTTGAAGAAACCCCATCTCGTGCAAGTAAGTTTTATGCTGTGA
>Ga0007809_10000175_pt1 | contig 25906 bp, 20 predicted proteins | sample CryBogCBE02Aug07_FD_60383 | JGI IMG/M metagenome (GOLD analysis project Ga0007809, IMG submission 60383) | Freshwater microbial communities from Crystal Bog, Wisconsin, USA - CBE02Aug07 | ecosystem: Environmental > Aquatic > Freshwater > Lake | place: Crystal Bog, Wisconsin, USA | collected...
CTGTCGGGTTCGATGCATGCGCATCATTTGGCGAAACATCAACAGATTACGTTTTCCAATAACGTGGGATTCAATTTGTCTCGTGCGTGGGGACGTCTGATAGTTGTGCCCGAGCTACTGGACGAATCGAAATCACGTCCTTTAGCAGAGGGACGATGGCCTAATTTAGATACTGAGACCCATCAAATAAACAGCGATCGCTTCAAAAATGCAGTTCTCGCTCAATGGCTCAACCACCCAGTACAAAGCGCAAGTTTTGCACTAAGCCTGCTGAATGATTTTTTAATAGGTGAAACCAGCATCTACGAATATCAACCCAATTCGATTTTTATTCAAACCTACAGGCTTGTTTACAAGGCACTAGCGATGCTAATGCTGATTAATTTCTGCGTTTTATTATGCTTGTTAATTACAAAGCCCCGATATTTGCTTGTACAGATAACAGATATCGATAACTCGATTATTTTGCTCACTACGTTCTTAATGGTGATGTTTGCAATAGGGGAAAAGGGTGAAGAAGCGAGATTTATCATCTCTGTATTGCCTTTTTTATGTGTGATGCCATTGGCTCGTAAAATCCTAAATGGGGCTGGTCGCGTGATCGATGCATCGAATCGACGGCGCGTGAGTTTTGATTGGTAGATAACTATTATTACCCCTTATTCATTTATAAACGCATGACATGATCAGAACATCACAGAAGCTAGGACATCTTGCGGTGCTGACAATCATCGCCTTGATCGCGTTTACAGGTATTTATTCAGCTCGTGGCTTATATTCCGATGGTTCATTCTGGTTATTTGAAATCCTGACAAAGCAAGGCTTTTATATATTTGATCAACAACGAGCCTATGCTCAGTATGTGGTTGAATGGCCAGTGGTACTTGCGATTAAATCGGGTGTCATGGATTTGAATGTTCTCATTCGATTACACAGCGCTGGATTCATATTGGCCCCTTTATTTTTTTGGCTCAGCGCATTATTGGTTCAACGGTCTAGCTACGTGTTTTGGTTAATCGTTCTGGGGTTTTCGGTCAGTTACCTCCGAAGCGGTTTTTTTGCTGCTGGCGAGTTTAACCTGACTAATGGCATGGTTGCACTTTGCGTTGCGATCACGCTCTCAAGAACTATTAATATTTTTTCTGCACTCGCCCTAATCTTAACGGCCGCCATTTTGACTCACTCGTATGAGTCAATGTCATTTTTAGGATTATTTTTAGTTCTGATTTCTGTTGAAAGACTGGTCTTTATCAAGACCGACAGTTTTTTTACGAAAGCAGTTTTTGCCATTGTTGCTGCGCTCTATTTTTATGGATCTTTTATTGCAATTCGATCCATGCTATTCGAACGTGTCTATAGCTTGCAATCAACGGTTAACTTGAACGCTTTTGCGGAATTTCATTTAGCTTATTTGTTGATCATGTGTGCGGTCGCAACCTGCTTGTGTTTAAGGCTGAGCCAAAGGATAAAAGTCATTTTTGTAGTGGTGGGGGTAGTCCTTACCTGTATTTACGTTGTTTACGTATTGCGTTTTGATAGGACTGGCATCAGTTATGGATATTTTAGTTACGCCTATAGGTCGCATGGTGCGTTTATGTTGGTTGGCGTCCTGTCACTTGCCTGGTTGATCCCAATTTTCGAGAAACTGCAAAAAATCCAATTTGTTAAAGTGCAAAAATCTTTACTGGTTATCGTAGTTATGTGTGTATTTTTTACGGAATCAGGATTAATGCTAGGTCATTCGGTTGGTTTCTATCGTTGGTTGAAGTCGTTTGAAAGTGTTGCCTTGACCGTGAAGGGTTTGATACCAATTGATAAGACGACGATAAACAAAGGCGAAGGCTGGGTGACTGGCTATAACTGGCCATGGTCAAACTCGACGTTGAGCGTCTTACTTAGGGGTAATGCTACGGGTATTGTCACTAACGCTAGTGACTTCACAGGGTGGGAAACTTTTGATCCTAAAGAGATAAATCCTTATCCGCTAACACCGTTCTTGAAATCAGGACCGCTTTAGCCATGTATAAAGTTCAATTGCTCTTGAACAGAAGTGAGAGGGAAGCGGTGGTTTACCTCGCAATCTCGAGTCTCGTGCTCAGCGTCTGCATATTCTTTATTTTTGGCCAGGTAACTAATGCATTCCCTGGTCAGGCCTCTCCTGCTGAGTGGTATTCGCACTTCTCTCGAAATATATTTCTGCCTCAAACTGAATATCCTGCTGAGTCTATCCTTCTACCGTTATTGGCAAAAATTTTGCAAGCCAACGGTTCTACCCGGATCTATGAGAGTCTTTGTAGTGCATTAACGCTGGGTATCCTGCCGACAGTCACACTTTATGCTCTTGTGGTGTTTCATTCAGCACGTAAAGCGTTGATATTCATGTTGTTATTTTCGATAACTTTTAAGTATCTATGGGCTTATGTGCTTGGATTCCCGGATCCCTTGACGATCATATTTTTGTGTTTGGCAGGACTTGCGCGCAAACCTGTGGTAGTGGCAAGCTGTGTTTTGTTGGCAGGACTTTCGCACTTTAGCGCAACGGTGCTTGCAACACTGTGCTTGCTAGGATTGTGGTACGCAACCTCTGCGCCTACTTTACCCAATCGATGGAAAACTATTGCTTACTCACTCGCGGCTCTTTGCATTAGTAAGCTGTTGTTAAGCCTTTGGTATTTTTCTTTCGGCTACAAGTTAAACACTCGAATCGATTGGGTTCTAGACAAAGACTTACTATTCTTTCTGGCGAACTATAAAAAGGAACCGTTTATCTTTTGGACAACTCCTGGCGTTTCTTTCTTGATGACCTTCGTATTCAGCGGCGGCTATCTAATCGCGGTTAAAAAGTACTTGCTTGCAGCGTCACTAGTCTTTGTATTGTTGGTGGCCTACAGCGCCTTGTTTTTTACTATCGATGGCTTAAGAGTTTTTTATATTGTTACCCCTGCAGCGTACGTTTTTCTTGTAAGTAAATGTACAGATGTTATTTCTGGGTTTTTGAAAGTTGATTCAATACGAAGCATTTAATCCAAGCATTTAATTTTATGTATTTTGATCAGTAAACGATCTTTTCAATTTTGACCGATGCAGTTTTCTGCGCGGCACGCTGGCGATGTCGTAACCTATAAAAGATAGTATTAATTGCAGGCCCACAAGAAATGGCATCGCTGCAAGCATGACAGTACCTGCGCTACTGGGTACCCCAGTTTGAGCTGACAAAACCCAGTGGTACAAACCAAATCCGGTCCCAAAAATAACTAAAAATAGTCCGAATACCAATTCAACGGACGCAAGAGACAGATCTCTAAGAAAGTAGTTGTAGAAGATTCGTTTTAAATAATTTTTCAAGTGTTTGATTAAAAATTCACTAAAGATTCTTGATACTTTGAGATGACTGACCTCGTCGCCATATTTCGCGTCCATCGGGATATCAATGGCAAGTGCTCTGATCGTATAAAGCCGAAAAAGCATGTCTGTTTCGAAAAAATATCGATGACTTATCTTATCTAGAGGTAATTGACGACAAACGTCTGCGTGAATTGCCGTGTAACCATTTGTAGGATCAAATAAATTCCAGTACCCCGAGGACAACTTTGTTAAGAAGGAGAGAACCGCATTACCGAATATACGTATGGCTGGCATGACTCTGATTTTTTCAAGACTAAAAAATCTGTTGCCTTTTGTGTAGTCAGCCTCTCCCAGGCAGATCGGTTCAACGAATGAGGCGATTAGGGTGGGATCCATCTGCCCATCACCGTCAATCTTCACAATGATATCCATCCCATCAGCAATTGCAGCTTTGTAGCCAGTGATGACCGCGCCGCCTACGCCAAGGTTGATCGTATGTTTCAACACAACTATCCTGAGGTCTTGTGCATTCGCTTCAACAAAATCACCTGACTTGTCAGGACAAGCGTCGTCTACGACATAAATCCGCTCCACGTCTGTGGGCATGCGTGCGATGACATCCAGAATTTGAGTCGTTACTCGATAGGACGGTATGACTACCGCAATTCGCCAGCCAGGAAAAGTCTTGGACACGATGCTAGCCTCAAAGTTATGTGGAGCTCAGTAAGTACCTAAGCCTAATTATCTATTACATTATGCCTTTTATGAGTTTATGAGCAATTTCAACCGTAATGACCAATCTTAGTTGCCCAAACTGCAGTGAACCACTTATAGATGGTCTAAAAAAATGGCACTCATTTTGTCGTGTTTGTGGATATGAAGGTGCCTCATTATTACCAATTATTAATGAAACATCGGTTCACGAGAATATCGATGAGACTGCTCGTGCACAGGGATTGCGTACGGTTCGAATCGCAAACTTTGAAAAATTATTGAATGAGTTGAATTCATTCAAAAAAAACGGAAAACTATTGGATGTTGGCTGCGCGCATGGTTGGTTTTTGGATGTTGCCGCCAAGTCTTATGAGGTCGTTGGTGTCGAACCGGATCAAAACATTGCTACCCTCGCAAAAAAAGATGGGCATGAGATTCGGGTGGGGTATTTCCCTCATGTACTAGCTGAGTCGGAGAAATTCGATGTCATTATTTTCAACGATGTGATCGAACACATACAAGATACACGCTCGACGCTTGCATCTTGCCGCCAGCATCTCAATGCCACAGGGGTTTTGCTAATTAATTTGCCAAGTAGTAATGGGATTTTCTATCGCCTGTCCAAGGCTCTGTGTCGAATAGGGATCTCGTCATTTTTTGATCGGATGTGGCAATTGGGCTTGCCATCCCCCCATGTGCATTACTTTAACCCCGCTAATCTTCTGAATTTACTTGAAAGTTGTCAGTTCACCGCGGCTAAGGTCGGGTACCTAGATAGTGTGCACTCCTCAGGCTTGTACACCAGAATCAGTTATGCCAAAAGTGACCGCAATGTGTTGTTCCGGTTGGCACTTTATACAGGTGTATTTTTAATGCTGCCGTTGCTGCGTATTTTGCCGCCGGATATTTTTTTCGTCATCGCCAAAGTGTCTACAGAGAAAAAGCCTGCCTAAACGACATTCTTTTTTAGATTGTCGACTATTCTATTTTTTTAAATTTAATGTGATCTTTGCCTCGAATAATTTCGTAAATCCCGGACGCTTGCTCGTCATTAGTCAAATCGAAAAGCTCGGCCTCTTGATCCATAAACTGCTTATCTGATCGATATAAGGCGAGATAGTCGTAGCCGTCTAACAGTTCCGGTAATCTTTTCTCGCAGGTCCACACGTCACCGCTATCGTATTTCTTACCTAGGCTCCAGCACCAACCCATGGATGATGTGTGGGGAAGCATCGCGTAATAAAACATGATTCTCTCTTCGCCATTCGAGTGTTGCGCGACGAAGTAGGCTTTTTGCCCCTGTTTTATATGCGGCTTTAATTGATGAGCAAGGGCCTCGACTGAAAGGCGCATATCTAACTTGGATTTATCAGTACTGATTTCATTAAGGTGCCAATAAAAATCTTTGGGTACAACCAACGCGATTAGGATGGCAAGGGGAAGTTGTATGAACACATACTTTCTCGGGAAAACACTTGTGATTGATTTCCCCGTCATCGCAAAAACGATTAAGAGCCAAGCCAGCATGTACGAAGACAGGTAGCGCTCAAACGAGGCCAATCTGACACCTTCGTATTCAGTGAATACCAACAAATAGCTTACGAATAAAACCCCTGCGTACCCGAGTGCACCTAAAAACAATACGGTTAGCGGCAAAGCTGCCTGCAGCCGCTTGGTTTTTGGTGCGAAAAAAATGATCAATGCGCTGACCAGAACCATCAACCCCACCCAAATGTCAATTGACGGACCCGGAATCCCGGGCGCAGTGGACACGTTAAGGTAATTGAGCTTGCTTAGCCGTTGAGTAAACTCTGCAAAGGTAACCCCCATTCGTTGATGCAGGTTTGGGTTGAAAAGATCACTCATAGAGAGGATAGTTTCAGTTCGTGTAGCTTGAATTTCGCCGACATACCAGGACCATGACTTCAAGATCACAACAATACCAATCAGCCCGGGAAGCACTGACTTGGCGATCAATAATGATTTGGTAGAGAGCTTTTTATGATCGGTTTCTGTATGGCAGAAGCTTAAAGAAAGCAAATAGATAAAACTGGCAACTGCAGCTAATACGATTGCGATTTCTTTGATCAGCACTAGAGCTGCAATACCGACAAAAACTGCGAATCCACTTCGCTTATTGGTCTCGACACCGATGGCCATTGCTGTGCAGGCTGCGAAGCAAGCACCTAAAAGTGGATCTGAATAAATCGTTGAATAGCTGTAGTTAAAGAAATATAAAAAAGAACAGCTGATAAAAAACGTTATACAAATGCTTAGCGGCTTTCTCAATAGGTTGCCCGCGACACACAACAGCGCTGAAAGCACCCAAAATGTTTGAGCGTAGAGAACATTTTTTTCAGACCAGAAACTTAGCTTGGCGAAGAAGTATTGAAATAACTGTTCTATGGGGGGATAAGATTTAACGAAAACTGGAGAAGAACTATTAAAGAGAGCGTTGGTTTCATAAATAATCTTCGTACTGGCAGCCCAAAAAGAAAACTCATCCCAGATTGAGAATTTGAAGTCAGGGGAGATCGCCAGATAAAAAATAATAAACGGCAGGGACACTATCAACTGATCTAGTTTCACGGCAAATGAGCGACGCTGCAATGCTGCGGTGACAAGCAGAATGAGACCTAGTCCAGTCGCAAAATATAAACCTGCTACTAAAAATCCAAGAATAGCGAAACTATAAAGCTGCAAGCTTAATATGCAGCAAAATAGAAAAGGAGCTGTGTAAAAACCAATGCCTGGGCGGCTTGCCAAGTAGGTAATGTATCCAAGACTTGATGCGATGAGAATGGCGGTGGTCAATAGCGTCATTGTTTTAGTGTCGCGAGAGCAGGTTGCAGTCGATTGTAATCTGCGCAGCCTGATGCCTAGTCGGCAAGTGGTCGAGTTGGACTAAAATCTAAAGTCTGCCATCTAGAAACACTCTTTCGGTTTGCCCTATGTCGTTGTTGTCCAACTTAAAACCACACCTGTCCTATAGACCAGACATAGATGGACTGCGGGCAGTTTCGGTCATGCTTGTCGTTGGGTTTCATGCATTCCCCGCCTGGCTTGGTGGTGGATTTGTTGGGGTTGATATTTTTTTCGTCATCTCTGGATTTTTAATCACAACAATTATTCTGAGTGATCTTGCAAATGGAACCTTCAGTTTTACTGGGTTCTACGCGAGAAGAGTCCGGCGAATATTCCCAGCATTGATCGTTGTTCTTGTCTGCTGTTTTTTACTAGGTTTGCAATTGTTGCAGGTTGACGAAGCCAGACGACTCAATAAGCACATCGCAGGCGCAGTAGGCTTTATCCTGAATTACGTTTTTTTGGGTGAAAGCGGGTATTTCGATAGTACCGCCAACGTAAAGCCACTATTGCATCTTTGGTCGCTCGGTATAGAAGAACAATTTTATCTGCTCTGGCCGATTCTGCTCTTTGCAATCTGGCGGTTTGGGCGAGCTACTTTATTAGCAACAGTGTGTTTGGCGTTGATTTCGTTTGTATGGAACGTCACCGAAATAATGTCCAATCCTATCGCGACTTTCTATTCGATACAAACACGTTTCTGGGAGCTCTTAATCGGTGGCTTGTTGGCTTGTGGGGCCAGCAGCAAATGGTCCAGAGCCCTCTCAACAGGCAAGTTTCGACATGTTAGCTCTGTACTTGGGCTTAGCTTAATTATTTGTGCGGCTTTGACGGTAACCACACGTTCGAGCTTCCCTGGCTGGTGGGCACTACCCCCGACGCTGGGTGCCTTCTTGCTAATCGGTTCCGGCCCATCGGCCTGGGTCAATCAGTCGCTGTTATCAAACAAGTTGTTGGTGGGAATAGGGTTAGTCAGTTTTCCCTTGTATCTGTGGCATTGGCCGTTATTGTCTTTCGGATGGATTTACTCAAGCGGTGCTCCCAGTCCGTGGATTAGGTTATCGCTTGTCGTTGCCGCAGTCGCTCTTGCGAAGCTGACCTATGAGTTGATAGAAAAGCCGATTCGCCTGACAAAACACAAACGATTGGTTACTGGTTTTTTGTGCGTGGCAATGAGTTTAGTTGGTGTCTTAGCATATGTTCGTTACCAGTTGCCACAAAAGCCTTTGTTGCTTGAGGAAAAAGCAGACTCGATTCAGCCTGACTCGAAGGGGCCTCTGAGTAAAACGGATATGACCGACGGAAAGACGGCTTTTAAATCGAAAGAGGCGTTTTACGCTTACTACGCTAATGAGCCGACCGACCGATGGTTAACGTTCTTTGAAAGAGACTTTCGCCACGAATGTAATTTCTATCAAATAGATAAATACTATCTAGGTAAGCCTACGAACGAGCCCAAGCAATCGATAGACAAAACTTGTTATACGGCAGACGGGCAACATAAAAAAACAATCTTAATTTGGGGGGATTCGCACGCGCAGATGTTGAATTACGGCCTGACAAAAGCACTGGATGACAAATGGCAGGTGCTGCAGATTGCGAGCTCGGGTTGTCTGGCAAGCGTTTCGTTTCAAAAAAAATCAGATACAGATTATTGCGCGCAATCGAACTGGTTCGCTTTGGATACTATTGCAACCGTTAAACCGAATGTAGTAATCGTGGCCCAGTCGGCCAATCACAATATCGAAGACCTGAGGATGATTGCTAGTAAATTACAGGATATGGGAGTGGACAAAACTATTTTTGTCGGGCCATCCCCCCATTGGGACGACGATTTGCCGAAACTAATGATTCGTCGTTTATGGCCAGAGATGCCACAAAGAACCTTGGTCGGGATCAAGCAAGAATTCATAACCTTAAACAATACTTTACAAGCAGCATTTCGTGGGTCTAAGACCAGTGTTTACATTAATGTCATCGATTTGTTCTGCAATGGCGATGGTTGTCTAACCAGGCTCGCATCAAACGATATGACGGACTTGACGACGTGGGATCAAGGGCATTTGACTCGAAGTGCGTCCGAGTATTTGGCGAGACAATTATTGGTGCCTGAAATTTTAAAGACAGAATGATCGTCGAGATCTTTATCCTATTGACAGAGCTCGGTTTTGCTATCGGCTCTGATCCAGACTCTTCCACTTGTATCTTCGCGAATTAGCCTAAATGTCTTGAGTTGCTCAATATCCGTGATTACGTCCGAGTCAACTTGCTCAACAACAATAAGGTCAGCTTGGTCTGAAAGTGCTTTGATCTGCTGCTCATAATTTTTGTTGGTTTGATTAGTGTAATAAAGAGTTCGGCTCGGCAACCAAAGTACTTTGCCAGAAAAATGAAGTTCAAAATCCCACGGTTTATCTGCGAATACGCGTGCGGCACGGTTGCAATTTTGAATCAAGGAGTGAAGCGGTGACGTTTTTACCTTCACTGAACTAAGCTCGACACCGTTGAATTTGCTGAACAACAGCCATCCTTTGAGTTTTGGATATGTGCATAGTAAAGATAATGCCAGTATTGCGAGGAGCCCATTCCTCAGCACTGAGTTTTTGAATTGCGACACGCTTTGGATAATCAAAATGAATAAGGGCAGAAAAATCGGTGCGAGAATTCTATTGTCAAAGGGTACTTTGTTGTCGAAAAAAGAAACTGCACTGTACAGTAGTAAGACATACCCCACTATATAAATGGAAATAATCAATGAGGGTTTCAGCGGACTAATCAACACCCGGCCTCTGGGCTCGCTATGTTTTGTCTGATACCTGCTAATGTGGTCTGTGAATGCGTATAAGAGCAATATGATTGGTAGTAGAAGCAGGCAGACGCCAGTCCAAGCGATTACGTTCTGATTTGTCACGGACATCGGATCGCCAACCATAGGATATAGCCAGCGGCCAATGGTCTCTAGGGCATTGTTTAATGCGCTAGTATTTATTAGATGGAACTCGACTGAGCGTGTCGTGCTCTCGCTGTCACCGATCCCTTGATGGCTTACCCAAGGTAAAAATACAATGAGAGGTACTATCAGTTGAGCTAGTGCTTTGGCGCTGCGCGTTAAAGGTTTTTTTTGATCTGAAAGCGCAAGCACTGTAAGGCAGTTAAGGACAATGATCGTCACGCCGGTCAATCTTGTTAACAGAGCCAGCGTCGATATGGCAACCAATCCAAGGTGGAGGACCGTCGAATGCTTTGTGCTGCGCAGTGAGCATAAAATGAGCAAATCGGCGAGAGTCAATGCAATGAATAGGGGTTCGCTCCAAGCGTAGTAGAGTACAAGCGCAATGGGGGGTTGCATACAAAGTAGTGCGGCAAAACCAGTATTCAACCAAAAGTTATTTCGTGTGTTGCTCTTTAGTAAGCGAAAGATTAATAAAAAAATGATGGGATATAGGATCGCGTTCAAAACGCGGGCGCCGAGCAACACATCGCCGCTGAATACCCATCCAAACATCGAAATCACGATTGGGTAAAACGGTGGCCATTGGGAGCTAAGGTACTGCAGTCCGTGCCCGCTAAGGATTCCCGCCGCGCCTTTTATGTATGACGCTGAATCAGGGCTAACCCCCAAGCCATGGGGGGTCGTGTAGAGAACCACAGACACAATCAACGTTGCAAATACGAGGTAGGCGCCAAATCGCATTAACGTTAATTACCCACAGTTACTCTAAATGATCGACGAAGGCAGTTTAATTCTTGACGATCAGCCCACAGCGATTACCGATGACTTGGGGTTCAATGTTCCGCTCAGCGCAAAATTCCATGAAAGCTTGATAGGCACCATCGTAGGTAGTGTCGTTCAGGACATCATCGACGACAATTGCGCCTCCTGTCACGAGCGCCTCGAAAATCTTGGGTAAGGTCTTTTTTATCGGTAAGTAGAGGTCGACATCGAGAAAAACCAACTTCACAGGCCCCAGTGCTGAGTAGTCAAACGAGGCACAATCCGATTTTATCGCCTTGACGAAAGGAAACTCGGCAAAGTGACTCTTCCAAACCTCGAAATCGTTATATTCAAAACCTTTGAGATCTAGCAGGTTCTTACCGCGGCTAGCAACTTCGTAATCTAAATCTGCTTTGGTGAATGACTCAAAAGTGTCGATTGCAAAATAGGGTGTTGTATCGGCCATGCGCTGGTTTTTGATGTGCTCGGCTATAAAGCGCGAGGTCATTCCTCGGGCAACACCAATCTCGATGATGCATCCCCGCATGTCCTTTACTCTTTCAAACTGGTTAATAAGTGTTGCCAACTGAATCGGCTCAATGCAATAAGGGTAGGTTGGTGCGCCTAGCCTCAAGTATTTAAACGCGACAGCTTTAAGGGCTTCTTTGACAGGTTTGAATAACAAAGTCATGGTGGCTACTTGCAAGTGGAATTGGATGGACTAATACGCAACGCTCAGGCTTATCTATCTAATGTGACAAGCGTATTTTGCAGACAACTATAGCTTAAGTTGTGTTCTGACATGTCTTCATAGCGGCTAATTCAATAATTCTCTGATCTCTGACGCAAATCTCAATGCTCCTTGAGGGGCAATGTGATACATGTCGGTATAGAACCTAGTGTTGCCCAGCTCAGAATGACAAACCTCGTTGATGCAAATTTTTTGAGATGGATCAAACAGAGAAACTCTTGCATTCGCAGCAAAATTTAATACGCTATTCAATGTCAGATTTTCTTTTTCGAAATCAGTCTTCGAGATGGTCACCTCGGTTCTGTCCCTGCCAAGTCGAGCCACAGCTCGGCTATTGGGTTGTTTGGGCATCATTGGCCAGCTACGGAACACCACAACGTTGCTGATCTCTGAAAGCGCGCCTAGCGTAATGGGGAGATTTTTTTTAATTACTTGCTCAGTCGAACGATCGGTGGCTGATCCGCTGGCTGAACTAGTCAAAAACTCGCGTTTTGTGACATCGCTATAGTTATTCCAAGCGGCTAGAACAATAATCAAGTCAGGTTTATATTCTGCAATGACTTGCAATATGTCAGATTGAATCGTGCCTTTTGCGCAATAGCTTTGGCTGGAGGCGTAGGTGAAGTTTGTTTTTCGCGCACCGATAATGGGTGGGCAGGAGAAATGCGTGAAAGTAATTAGTGTGTCGTTTTTTTCTTTGGCAATGGTTTGAAAAACAGGTAGCCACGCTGTAACGGTAGAGTCGCCCCACAGAATGATTTTTTTTCTGGGAGTTGGCGCGGCATATTGTTTACAAAAAGTGACAAGATGCTGCAAGGATGGATTTTCTATACTGCAAGGACTTTCTGGATTAGCGTCATTTTCAAGATAATCAGCGAGTTGTTGATTTTCAATTGCAACGGCTCGATTGGGCAGTCCGCCGGCAAGGTATACCTTGTAGCCCAGACTGCCGATCACAATGATGAGAAAAACGAGCAAAATGCTGACTAAATGTCTGTTTTTTTCTCTAAATCGAATAGGTTTTTCAATAAATTTATATGTGAACCACGCCAGAGCAAATGATGCCAAAAGGACAGCCAGTCGCTGAGCTCTTGTTGGGGTATCGTTCTCTAAAATACGTAGATAAGTTAATAACGGCCAATGCCAGAGGTAAAGCGGATAGCTGATTAGACCGATCCAGACTATTACGCGCTCGGATAGAAAAAATCGGTTTGGCAATGCTTGCGTGCCAGCAGCCAAAATAGCGACTGCTCCCAAGACAGGTACTAGCGCCCAGTAGCCAGGGAATTGTTTGTGGCGATCGATTGTCAAGAGCGCAAAAGCGATGAGCACAAACCCAATGTGGGATATGGCGTTAGCCAACTGCGGTCGTTGCGATAAACCAGTGGCAGCGGGCTCAGATGAACGGTTGACATTAAACCAAGCTAATAAAGCCCCAGCCGCAAGTTCCCAAAAACGGGTTAGTGGCGAATAAAAGTCTTCGGTCAAGTTTGCTTGAAGCCCTATGAGGCTCCAGCCGAACGATGCAAGGGACACGATAATCATCAGCCAGCCCAATCTTAGGCGAAACTTCCAACCTAACCCGATTATCAGCGGCCAGAATATATAGAATTGCTCTTCTACTCCAAGTGACCATAGATGCAGTAAGGGCTTAGACTCCGAGGTTTTAGTGAAATAACCATTTTCGTTTAGCAGCAGTAAGTTTTGAACAAAACTTGAGCTAGCGATAATATGTTTACCCAACAGCTGATACTCATCCGGCAACAGTATTAACCAACCTGCTAGCAAGCAAAAAGCAAGGACAAAGATTAATGCGGGAAATATTCTGACTACGCGCCGGCGGTAAAAATCAAGATAACTGAATTGTCCTTGGCGAGTTTCCAGAAAGATAATCCGGGAAATCAAATAGCCAGAAATAACAAAAAAGATATCTACCCCAACAAAGCCTCCGGGCAGCCACGCTGGGAACAAGTGAAAAATAGCCACTGATAAGACGGCAACTGCTCTAAGCCCATCTATGTCAGATCGATATGAATTCGTAGCTAAGGTCATTGGCGAGTAACTATTTTGATGACTTGCGGCTATCAGATATTTTCATTGGGAGCGAAGCGCACCGGTATTGCGTGAGATCGAGCTCCCATGATTCGGTACCTACATCCCCTGCAACTTGAACAAATCCTAAGTTTTTGTAGTGATTTTTTACCAGTGCGTTACGTGATGTAGGGACATAACACCCCTTCATTTTGTTTGCACCTGCAGCTTTGGCGTATTGCGAGATGTGAGCCAGTGCGGCCTCTTCAACCCTCCTTCCTAGTACTCGACAACTCATTAGCCAGGTGTCTATCTCCCATGTTTCTGAACCTAGCTTACATATGACAACGCTGATCATGCCATTGTCGCCCAGGGTATCTTTCAGCCTGATTTGTAAGGTGAAATAACCGGGATCACCCATCAGTCTCGTCACTTCTGCTTCGCTGTATCGTTTAGTCGTTAAATTGAACTGATTTGATTTACTGATAAGTTGAGTGATTCGTTGTATGCCAACTTCATTGAAAGGGGAGAATGTGATCTCCATTGCCAAGGATTTAAGATAGCTCTCTAGGTCAACCGACTGGTTAAGGATGGCAGCGCGCATGGCATTGTCTTGATAAAAAGTTGCCCTTTTACGATCTTCCTCTGAAAAACTAGCTGACTCAAAGTAACCTGCGGCGATTAGTGTCCTTGAGAAGAGTGCAGGGTCGTCCGGTAGCTCTGGGACTGCAACCTCAGGCAGCGCCTGCCTGACTTGTAATCGTTCTGCTGGGTTATCGTCGACAAACACCATGCTTTCAAGGCCTAAAGAAAGTGTTGTCGCAATCGCTCTAATATTCGAGGCTTTGTCAGACCAGTTTGCTTGAAATACGGCAATGTGATCCTCGCGCAAGAGCATATCTGGATGTTCTCTGAAAGGACTTCTGGCCGTGGCGTCTTCGTTTTTCGACGACACTGCTAGAACGATCCCCCTGTCTCTGAGGTCCAAAGCAGTCCTTTGTAGGGCCAAGTGCGCTTCGCCTGTTGGATCGCCTTGACCAATCTTGATGCCTTCCAGCCCATCATCACCGATAACCCCACCCCACAGCGTGTTGTCAAGGTCCAATATCAGGCACCGTCTGCTGCGTCCCAGCCTTGCAGCTACAATTCTCGCAATCCAATCACCATAAACGGGATTAAAGCGCTGCGCAAACGAGAGTTTGCCAATATGCCAGAGTGTCGGGTCATGCCAGTTTGCAAGGCCAACGTTTGCGGCCAGTCCAGCGATATCGACAACCGTAATGTAGCTACGATTGAGCAAGTCCAGCTCTCGATTTAGGTTATGAAGTAACCAGCTCCAGGTGCCTGTTAGTCGTCGCTCGAAACTACCTGATAAATTCTCACTTAATGGCGCGAAATTTTGCAGCAGGATGTGCGCATTGGATTTGCGGTGTAAAGCGTCTGCCAGTGTCATCAGATATTGCAGGCAGTCCTGAAGTTGGTTCGATGCGTTTGAGCTGTCTCCTGGACACTGTACAAAAGGCAATCCTTGGTGGTCAATGCTTATCAGGACAACATCCATTGCCTGGCTACTAAAAGTATCTTGCCCACTGTAAGCAATCTGGGCAATCTGGTTGAATTCTGTTTGAACAACTTCAAGCGCTAGGCCGAAACGCAGTGCTGAGCCTTTTAACGCAGGCGCAACCAGCTGTGTAGTGGCATTACTGACAATGCCAAGCGTCACGTCCCTAAGCGAGGCAGCATAGCGGTCGGACTTTTTCAGCTCATCTAATTTTTTAGACAGGCGTCTCAGTTGATTATCGTCAAGGGAGTATGTGGCTAACTGTGCCAAGTCTTGACCAGTAATAGCCCGGGCCAGGCGCTGCGGGAAATCTGCGGGGGCTGGTGGCAACCAGGACAGCTCTTCGTAAATATTTGTCATCGGTCACCCAGCCGCATTAAGCCTGTTTTTTGAGGATGAGGGCAGCCATGGCGCCAACATTCTCCAACCCAGAAATCTCAGCAGCAGAAAAGCGCACGTTAAAGGCTTTTTCGATAGAAACGACGAGCCTGATATGTGCAAGGCTGTCCCATCCGTCGATGTCTTCCGCCGTTGTCCCCTGAGTGATTGTCAAGGAGTCGTCATCAAGAACATCACAAAAGATTGGTGTAAGCTTTTGGAGTATCTTGTCAATATCGCTTAGCATGCGGGATCCCAAATAACGAAACAATAAAAGGTTGGTGCTCATTGTATCGGTATCTTATGTTCACGCGCGCGTCCCAATTCACTTGAGGTTGTATCGTCTGACGCAATTCTCGCCATGGACTTAATTTTCCCTAGTCATGCTTTTTAATTCATACCCATTCATCTTCGTCTTCCTGCCAGTCACATTTTTTGGCGCCTACTTATGCGGTCGACTCGGTCAGCAATACGTCGTTTGGTGGCTGGTGCTTGCATCCCTATTTTTTTACGCCTATTGGAACCCGCCTTTTGTCATGCTGCTGTTGGCTTCGGCAATCTTTAACTACTGCGTCGCACAGTGGCTCGAGCGCGCTGTGGCTAATCAACAAGATCAGCGTAAAAAATATCTACTCATTTTGGCTGTTTTCGCTAACCTTGGATTGTTGGGGTACTTCAAATACACAAATTTCTTCCTTGGTAGTTTTTATCAATTGCAGGGCCTGAATTTTTCACCATTAGCTATCGTTTTGCCATTGGGCATTTCCTTTTTCACGTTTACTCAGTTAGCCTTTTTGGTAGACACTTCGCAGGGGATCACGACCGAGCGAAGTTTTAGTAGGTATCTTTTATTTGTTACTTTCTTCCCACATTTGATCGCCGGACCGCTGATTCATCATAAACAAATGATGCCGCAGTTCGCAGACGCCGGAAACTACCGAATCAGCCCAATCAATATTTCGATAGGCTTAACGATATTCGTATTCGGGTTAGCCAAAAAGATATTCATCGCGGATAACTTTGGCGAAATTGCAGACCCGGTTTTCAGCGCTGTTCAGAGTGGTGAGAATGTTCAGTTTTTTGAGGCCTGGGTTGGTATCCTTGCCTACACTCTGCAGTTGTACTTCGATTTTTCGGCGTATTCAGAGATGGCAATCGGGCTGTCTTTATTATTCAATATTCGAATGCCGCTCAATTTCAATTCGCCATGTAAATCGCAAAGCATTATCGATTTCTGGCAGCGTTGGCATATGACGCTTACCAAATATATAGGCGACTACATCTACAACCCGATTGCGATGTACTTTATGCGAAGAGAGTTCGGTCGTTCGAAATTTAAAGTAATCATTTACACACTTGTCCTACCCACTTTAATAACTTTTGTGCTTGCAGGGTTATGGCACGGTGCGAATTGGACTTACCTGATGTTCGGGACCACGCACGGTGTTTATCTAGTTATCAATCACCTTTGGCGTCAATATAAAAAACATAAAGGCTGGGTGCATGAATCGATTTTCTATCAGAGAGCAGCTTGTTTACTGACTTATGTATCCGTTGTCTTTGCATTTGTCTTTTTTCGATCAAATAGCATGGCTACTGCCTTGGAAATTCAGAAAACAATGATCGGATTGGGGGGGATCTCTTTGCCCTCAACGTTTGCTGATTTTGTTCCTGCATTCGTTTCTCAATCACCAGGCGTGTCTGTTTCTTTTAATGGAATTTTTCCGGGAGGACTTTTCAAAATAAGCCACCTAGACATCTTTCTCTTGCTGATATTCGGACACATCGTTGTTTGGGCAATGCCGAATATTCATCAGTTGCTTTGTAGATATTCGATCGTGACTCAAGACATGACTGCAAAAGCGATGAAAAATAGAGCGACTCCAGGACGGCTATTCAGTTATCTCGTATGGAAACCAACTGCGATATGGGCTTTTAGCGCGGGCATTCTCTTGTTTGCAGTAGTGCTGTCGCTTGCCACGCTCAAACCGTCCGTTTTTTTGTATTATCAATTCTGAGCATGCGCTACATACTTTATTTTTTTATCGGATTTGTTGCGACTGCACTCATTTATATTTCGCAGGTTTTTTTGTTGTTTCCGACTCCAGTTTCGGCCGAATACTGGGTTCGCGAAATGTTGGTCATGAAACGAAATATTGGCAGAGAGTTTGCTGGCCACAAAAAAATCGTGCTCGCGGGCGGATCAAGCGTTCTCTTTGGTCTAGATTCGAATGAGGTGGGCCAGGCATTAGGTTTGCCAGCGATTAACTTCGGACTGATGGCTGGACTCCCGCTCGATACTGTGCTTCGAGAGACTGCAGCAGTAGTAGGTGATGGTGATATTTTAGTGCTCGCGCTCGAGCAAGATTATTATTGCCGCGAAGCAAATCGTGGCTACGATGAATGGCAAATTAGAAACGCCATTGCCTGGGATTATCAATATTGGCAAGAGATGACTTCCTTTGAAAGATTAGCTTCTCTCAGATTTATGAGCCCACTTTTTCCTTTAGAGATGATTAAGGCTCGCATCGATTTATGGATGGGGTCACCGATCGTGCAACCTAGATTAGCCGCGCTCGATGACGCACAGGTGCTATCGAAATATGCCAATCCGCCTGCTACAGCAGATAATCTGTATTCTATCTACAACATTGACAGGCTGGGAAACATTCGTAACAGCGATGAGGCGTCCTACAACGGTCAGCCATACAGCCGAGCAGATGTTGAAATACAGATCTGTGACGGCACTTTTTTAAAAATTAAAAAATTTGTTGAAGGAATGCGATCGAAAAGAATATCTGTTTTTTTTATGAACCCTCCCTTCATGGCGTTACCAGATCTGAATCCGGCGAAAATTGATGAATCAGATGAAGCGTTTATTAAAAAACTGTCATCATTAGCGCCGGTTTTAGATCGAAAATCCGAGATATTAGTACCGAGGGATAATTTTTTAAATTCTGATATGCATTTGAACAGCAAAGGAAGGGCGTTTCGTACAAAGTTATTAATTGAGCGATTAAACAAAGCTATCCCATTATCTTGAACGTGCAGCGCTAAGGAATAAGATGATTGAGTGTCTTGGAAAAAGGACGTTCTTACCTTCAGATCAAGAAAAATTCTTAGCGCTATCGGGGGATTACAACCCGATCCACGTTGATGCGCCTGCCGCTAGAGACACGTTCGCCGGTCAATGCACGGTTCATGGCATGCATATTACGCTTTGGGCGCTCGAATTGTTTACTTTGCGCCATGGGTCAGCTGCCACAAAATTCAAAGTCGATTTTCGGAAACTGATTTATTTGAACGAAGAGGTTTCATTCGACTGGCATGAGAAAAAAGCTAAGCTTTTGGTGACGAAAGACGGTGTTGTTGCTGTGGAAATAAAGCTTGTATTAGGGGCGCTTACCCCAAACGACGCGGTGCACATTACTCACCAAAACAGCCCACTGCAGTGTATCGAGCGCAGCTTTCTTGAGTGTAGCGAAATGTTGTCGCAGCCTTTTAACGGACATGGTGACCCCGCTTTAACGGGAGAAATGTTTCCGAAATGTTGCCTTGTATATGGACACATGGCTGTCTATGAAATGGCCACAATCTCATATGTTGTCGGAATGGAATGCCCCGGATTACATTCCTTATCTGTTGCTTATGCCATTGAGTTTAAGTCAACCGTCGCGAAGCCGTTTTATTCAGTGCTAAGAACCGATGAGCGATTTAAGCTTGTAACGTCTGCGATCGAAGGTCAAACGCTCAGTGCTGAAATTGAAGCTATCCACACTAAGTGTTGAAAAAATGACTGTATTTATACAAAGCGATAGCTAAGATACGCCGAGCAAATCCCAACCAAGACGCCTGCGAAGATTTCTACACTCGTGTGGCCAATGCGTTCACGCAGCCGGTTTTTATCATTTTTTCTTTGACTGGCCCATAGCTGGTTGATATTTTCTGCGTGTTTACCAACCTGTTTTCTTAGACTACTCGCATCAAGCATAACGATAAACGCCAGTGCGATCGAGACCCCGAAAGCCGGATGATCGATACCTTCTTTGAAGGCTATCAGCGCAGCCATACTGCTGACGATGGCACTATGATTGCTCGGCAGACCACCGTAGCCAATCAGGCCAAAGGCTAGTTGCTTTGCTCTGATACTGTTGACCACGAATTTGAGCGTCCCAGCGCATAACCAGGCTAAGAAAGGAGTAACGAGATAGCTGTATGTCATTTCGCCAACCCTATGCCGGCCACACTGCCCAGACGCAGGCAGCGATCCACGTGATCACAGTACAAAGCAAGGGCCAATCCGACAGTAAGGCGTCGGTCGGTGATTCGCCCCCATCCAGCACGTCTACGACGTACCAGTAGCGAAACAGTCCGAAAAGCACGACAGGTATGGTGATCAGAAGCTCTGGCCTGCTTGACATAACAAACATACTGTAAAAGACCAATGCACAAGTGGCTGACATTTCTGCATACCTGTCCACCAAAGGCTTAGAGTAGCTCTCAAGGACTTTGCGACCTTCGGTGCCACTGAGACTCAGCTCTTGACCACGTTTAATGGCAGCCAGATACAAGGCAAGGCAAAGAGTGGTGATAAACATCCAACCTGAGACAGGGACTGAAAGCGCCGTCGCACCGGCTAGTACCCGAAGCACAAAACCAATCGCAATTGCAAAGATATCGACCACAGGTTTGTGCTTAAGTACAAAGGTATAAGCTACGTTCAAAACTAGATACCCAGCTATGACAAGCGTAGACTTGGGTGAGTAAAACCAGCCAATGACCAGGCCAATGTACAAAATCACCAATAAAACCAATGCGCTCGATACGGATACGATCCCTGCTGCAAGGGGACGGCTCTTTGATTTTTTGGGATGTTTTCGATCTTTCTCTATATCGCATAAATCGTTGACAATATAGGTTGCAGACGAAGCAATGCAAAACAAAGCGGTGGCAATGAGAGCCTTTGTTAACGCTACCGTATGCAGGAATTCACCGGTAAAAATCAAAGGCGCCAGTACGAAGGCGTTTTTTACCCATTGTTTCGGCCGCACGAGCTTAAGTAAACCAATCAGTTGCTGGCTCACCGGGCGATGACCTGAAGTATCATGCATGGGTCGAAAACCCTGAAATATTTTGTTGGCATATCGAACAGTCGATACAGCTTGCTTAAACGAGTCAATGAGATCAATTACAAACCTCGCGATTTTCGCATCATTTCGGTTTTCAAGTAAATTTAGTCGAATGAAGGGGCTATTTTGGTAAAAATCGCCTCGTGGGGGCGCTTGAGCAATGACCCCCATCATGTTGTCCCGCTTGTTGAGCCTCGGTATGTCAGTCAACAACTTGGGGATACCTTGCCAGGCGTCGTCTTCGGTAACGGACGCAGTTATGGCGATACTGGTCTTAATCCGGGGGGAACACTTTGGTCATCCCGCGGTTTGAACCACTTAATGGAATTTAACCGGTCGACTGGTCTGCTGCGATGCGAATCCGGCATACTCTTAGGAGAAATTCAGAAGATTGTCATCCCCGCAGGATGGATGGTGCCTGTTACACCCGGGACACAGCTGGTGACTGTCGGTGGCGCAATTGCCAACGATGTCCATGGTAAGAATCATCACGTCATGGGCTCTTTCGGTGATCACGTCACTCGCTTAACGCTGCTAAGGACCAACGGAGAAACGATTGAATGCGGACCAGACTATAGGCCTGACTGGTTCGCCGCAACGTTGGGTGGTATTGGTTTAACAGGGGTAATTGTTGAGGCTACGTTACAACTTCGACGCGTACCTGGGCCTTGGTTAGAAACTGAAACGGTATCGTACGAGGATTTGAACGGGTTTTTTGCATTGGCTGACGAGTCGGAAGCCGAGTGGGAGAACACGGTATCGTGGATCGATTGTGTGGGTGTCAGAAGTAACCGCGGTCTGTTTATGAGAGGTAATTTTAAAGATCTAAAAGTATCGACGACCGCTTTACCCGAGCCGAGTGGTCAGTCAAAAAACTTTCCGTTCGTGCCGCCAGTCTCTTTGGTTAATAAATTGTCTTTACGCCCTTTTAATGATTTTTATTACTGGATCAATAAGCGTAAAACAGGGCGTCAAGTGATGCACTATCAGCCCTTTTTCTACCCGCTCGACAATTTGCATAACTGGAACCGAATGTATGGCCCGAGAGGGTTTTACCAATATCAAAGCGTCGTGCCGAGAGAAGTAGGTAAAGACGCTGTTGCCGCAATGCTCGCGGAGATTGGTCAATCAGGACAGGGTTCATTTCTAGCGGTACTCAAGACTTTTGGCGATCGGCAATCGAAGGGGCTACTGAGTTTCCCCCAGCCTGGTGTTACGTTAGCCTTGGATTTCCCTAATCAAGGATCTCGAACGCTAGAGTTGATGACACGGTTGGACGCGGTTGTCAGAGAAGCGAAAGGCCGTATCTATCTCGGTAAAGACGCTCGAATGCCACGGGATTTATTCGAAGCAGGGTACCCCCGATTAAACGAGTTTTTAAGATATCGAGACCCTGGTATCAGCTCTGCGATGTCTAGGCGCTTGATAGATTAGTTTTATGGATGCTCAAAATGAAAAAGAAGATAGTGATTGTTGGCGCGACTTCATCAATGGCAACGCACTGCGCAAGACTTTGGGCTGCCACGAACGATGAAGTGGAGTTCATCCTGCTCGGCCGCGATGCCGTCAAGCTAGAGCGCTTGGCTGCTGACTTAAGCGCCCGCAACGCAAGGGTGTCCGTGCAGACAACGTGTGTTGATTTTGAAGATCCTGCTGCCATACAAGCAACAGTGTCATCGATTGCGGCAAACGGTGCTGTAGATATTGTCTTGATTGCTCATGGGTCTTTGGGTGATCAAGCACGTTGTCAGGAAGACTTGGTTCTTAATAAGTCCGAACTGATTGTCAATGCGGTTTCCCCTGTTTTGTATGCTGAGGCGTTTGCTCAGGCGATGGAAAAAACAGGCGAAGGTACCCTAGCGATCATTGGATCAGTAGCGGGCGATCGTGGGCGCAAATCCAACTACGTCTACGGGTCTGCAAAGGGTCTCGTTACACGCTACGCACAGGGCTTGCAGCATCGTTTTGCTGATACCGCGATTAAAGTTGTGTTGATCAAACCAGGTCCAACCGACACACCGATGACGGCGCATCTAAAAGTGCAAGGCATGAGACTAGATCCCGTAGATGTCGTCGCTAAAGGCATCGTTCAAGCTATTGAGGCCGGCAAAGCCGTTGCTTACATACCCGGTAAGTGGTGGGTAATCATGATGATTATCCGACATCTACCCAGTTTTATTTTCAACAAGATGAATATTTAAAGAGCTTGGTTATTCGTAGCCGTTAACGCGATAAAGATTTTGATTGGGTGTTTTCACTAACTCAGTCAGCTTGAATTGATTCGTGTTGTCATACGAAGGCGAGATTAACAGTATTGTGCGGCCAGCATTAATAAGATCGTTGATTGTTTTCGGCGTAGCTTCTCTTGGTAATTCACGCAAACCAGGTATCCGAAGATTTTTAGCAAAAATATCAAAATAATAAAACTGAGGATTGACCGTATTCATTTTCAAATCCAATCCGTGAGTCAATGCGATGCCAAACCAAGTTGCGCACTCTTGAAAAGAGCAATTAAATGTGCCAATTAAAATGGGATTTTCGTATTTCGCAATTTCATTTTCGATATTGTTATGTGAATGTTCTGCACGTGCTCTGAGCGCAGAGACAGATTCGTATGCCTGAAGTGTGTTGCCGATTGCAATAGACGCAATAACACCTAAGCAGATTAGACTGCGCACATTTTCAAGCTTTTTTGAAACAGAAAGATCAATTAACCGGCTAGCTGAGGTGAGTACCCAGCTAGCCGCGAAGACTGTTGCCGGCAAAACAGGAACCATATAGGAGATGCCAGGATGTTTTGCAACCGCTAAAGTTTGCGCGCTCATCAAAGTAATAAGAACGGCAGAACCAAAGAGAAGATTGTCAGGCAATTTCCCTTTTGATTTAATAACTAACCATCCAGCGATTATGAACACGATGAAAACGGCAACTAAGACTTGATAAAAAAATGGAAAAAAGTGATACAAGTACTTTATGTTTTCTACGAAGCGGGCCGGATCAAAAATAGTAGTTGAACCAAGCCCATGTAAATCCGAATGAGTCCCCATGTTCAGATACCATTCGAGCATCTCAGGCAGCTTTGACACGATTGGTAGAACACTAATTATCCAGGCTGTTGCAAATCCAGCTATCGACAAGAGGATTAAGCGATAGCTTCTCAAGATTAGAACCAGACTAAACATGGGCAGGAAGGTTAATTTAGTCGCGACCCCGACGCCGCAGAGAGCCCCTGCGACAAGAGCTATCGTTTTAAATTTGATATCGGATCTATTTGAGTCTCTGTAAAAAAGTGGAATTAATATCGCGATTAGGAAAATCGAGATGCTTTGCATAAAACTTTCTGCAGTCGGGTAAGCCATCATCGGTGACACCACCGAAAATAATAAGGGGGCAAGCTGGCACGACGTAGCAAGCGCGATGTTTGATGTCGACCGAAGAAGTTTGAGACCCAAATAGTGGGTTGCGCACGCGGTTAATAATAGTAGCAACGTTGAGACGCTAAATAGATAAAGCTCAGGGTTTTGAACGACAGAATCAATCATTCCGCCTGTCGTAATTTGGATTGCAGAGGCAACGAACCACACCACGGGGATGATGAATGCAATGATTGATTGCAGGGGAGTTCCGGGGTGGTCCGTAAAAGCAGGTGAGTGGCCTTGCAGCATATCTAGAGCCGCAAATAGGTAGACATAAGCGGCATCAGGCCCATACCCCAAACCACTATTTATGTAGATTGGGAACATCGATTTCATAAATGCCAGCCCGCTGAAAAATATGGTAACGGGAATGACAAAAAGACACCAATGTTGAGTGTGTCTTGTGGGGTGTTTATTCATGGAGAGGCGCTACGGGTTTCGGCGTCTGCAGCGACTCGTATTGAGCTAGCTGTCAGTGAGTAAGTGAGTTAAGGAATTTTTCCATTTCGGACACGCAAACTTCTTTAGAGAAGTGTCGTTCTGCGTAGGCTCTGCCTGCTTCCCCGAGTTGATCGAACTCAATGTGACGGGCGATCAGTTGATGCATTGCGCTGACGCACTCGTCTAGATCTGAAGAATCTGCCGAGATCCCGCAGTTTGCTTCCGCAATTAAGGCGTGCCCATCACTTGCAGCATGAAGAAATGCCGCAACAGGGAGCCTGGCGGCCATATGGCCAAGGATTTTTCCCGGTACCACAGGCGTTTGGTTTTGTGGGCTAAGACACACCAATCCAATCGTGCAGGAAGCCAGTAACTGGGGATAAGCCTCTCGCGACACAAACCCCTCAAACCGGACATTGCTCAAGCCCTTAGTTTTCGCCAAGGCTTGCAAGCGCTGCTTTTCTTTACCATCCCCGACCAATAAAAACAGCAAGTCGGTCTGATCTTGCATTTGCTCAGCGATATCTAAAATTAAATCAAGATACTGCGAGGGCCCCATTACCCCTGCAAACACGGCAACGTTGCGATGGGTAATGTCCCATTTTTTTCTGTAATCGTCCTCACGGTCTATGATCGGAAGATTACTTGACGTGTGGTGATCAATGTCGACCCAATTGTGAAGGATCTTCAGATGGTCACGGATATACGGGTGTGCATTTTCAAGCACTACTTTGTTGCCTTCTGAGTGCACGGTCACAACATCAGCGGTTCTATAGGCATGTTTTTCTAGCGCTTTGAATAATCTAATTTGAAGCGGGCTACGCAAAATACCTAAGTCAATTGCATTTTGCGGGAACAAATCCTGAACGTTCAGTAGATATCGAACGCCTCGTTTTCTGAGCGCACTACCCACCAGTGCAAGTGGTAGAGGAGGGCTGTAGACCACAACTGCGTCCGGCTTGATTCTGTAGGTTTTTAGTTTACGCAGAAATTGCCAGGGCATGATTAATTGCGCCAGCCCGCGCAGGATGTAGTTGACGTTATGGTGTGGCAGTGTCTTGACCCGAATGACGCGAATATCGCCTTCAAGTTCTGACTCGGCAAAGGCGCGCAGCACCACGTTCTGATCCAGATTGTATTCAGGCCAAGTGGTGATGACGGTGACCTGATGCCCCCGGTGAGACAGCTCTTGGGCTAACTCAAGCATCAGGTGGGATGCTGAGCGTATCTCAGGGGGATAAGAGTCGGTCACCAACAGGATATTCACGCGACTGCCACCTTTATTGCAGACGGTGAGACGGTTTGCCCCGTTGCTAGTGCGCGTTCGATGGCAAAGATCACATCCATCGTGGCAAACATGTCTGTTGTGGATACATCCGGCTCGGCTTTGCCTGCCGCACAATCAATAAAGGCTTTCAATTCTTGCGTGTAGCCCATTTCTTGACCACTCGTCTTAAAGGTTTCGGTCTTGCCGTTGCTGTGCAAATCGCTCACCCTGAAATCTTTCGAAACGATGGTTTTGCCATCGAAAAAGATTTCGGTCATTTCGCGTGAATACGC
>Ga0007809_10000178_pt1 | contig 25789 bp, 38 predicted proteins | sample CryBogCBE02Aug07_FD_60383 | JGI IMG/M metagenome (GOLD analysis project Ga0007809, IMG submission 60383) | Freshwater microbial communities from Crystal Bog, Wisconsin, USA - CBE02Aug07 | ecosystem: Environmental > Aquatic > Freshwater > Lake | place: Crystal Bog, Wisconsin, USA | collected...
GGAACCTATGGATTTGCCATGACCTCTCAGAACTCTGCGCAACGTATAGACTTGGATATTCCGGATCAAGCATTTATGATCCAGTCACTAAATTATGGTACTCAAAGAATTAACTCTGCAAGAGACTTCTTCAAGGAATGGATTTATTTTTCTTATCCACCAGAAAGTCAGCCATCTACTTGTAGATTTCCGACTCAGACATTCTTCTACAACTATAGAGAAAACACATGGGCGATATTTTATGAGAACTTTACATGTCATGGTTCTTTTTGGAGATCATCAACTATTACTTGGGCTAATTTACCATATTCTAACTGGACTGAGTGGGTAGATCCTTGGAACACTCCAAATGAACAGGCTTTATTCCCAAGTGTTGTGGCGGGTAATCCCCAGGGATTTGTGGTTGTCAAAGGACAAGGAACTGGGGAAGCTCCAACAGGAGCTATTGAAAATGTAGTTTCATACAATACATCTAATCCACATACTTATAAGATAACATCATATAATCATTGTGTCCAAGTAGGGGATTATATATATGTCACTGGATGTCTTGGCACTGTGAACTTGAATGGTCAAACAGGCCAAGTGTTTTTAGTTGTAGATGCTAACAATTTTGTGATAGACATTCCATACACCGATACCAATCCATATTTAGGTCTTGGGGTTTTTGCTCGAGTTAGTTTGCCTCTTTTACAGAGCAAGCAGTTTCCATCTTACTGGGATCAAGGGAGACAAATACGAATTGGTACACAACAATATCTATTTGATGCAACGTCTGAAGGACAGGTTACTGTAAATATTTATTTGAGCATGAATCCAGATGATGCTTGGAATGCTGGACCTATAGTTCCCGCAACAAATTCTCAGAATAATAGCTTAATTTACTCTCAAACTGTGTATACATGTCCAGAAAGTACCAATATAGGTCTTACCCCAGCTAACACAAACCTGCAGATGCCCACTGCTGCTTCTCAATACCAAATTTGGCATAGAATGAACACATCTATGATCGGGGACACCGTCCAATTTGGGATAACTTTGAATGATGCACAGATGAGAAATATTGAAACTTCTATGGCGGAAATTACTTTACATGCAACCGTAATAGATGTATATCCATCATCAATGTTGAGTTAAAAGGAACATTATGAGCAGTAGCCTACAACAAAGCCCCTACCTTCGCGTACAAAGACACTTTCCAGTTAACAGTTCTCAAGAACTTGGCATTGAAGTGGACAAAGCCTATGTAGATGTCGCGTTAGCAGTGAATACCAGAACCATCGGTCTTTTTGCAGAGAGTAATCAGATTATTACTGGGGAAGCATGGTATGTTGGTGGTTCCAATTTAAAACAACAGACATTAAGACAGATATACTCATTTACAGCTGCAGGAAATATACCTCATGGCATTAATTTATCCACTATTTCAGGATTCACGCGCATATATGGGACGGTTTACGATGGATCTGTATGGTACCCTCTTCCTTATGTCAACGTATCAAGTGCCACCAACCAAATTTCCGTGGTGGTTAATGCAACAAATATTGTCATTTCGGTTGGAGCCGGATCTCCTCCAAGCATTGTTAGCGGGACCGTTATACTTGAATGGTTAGTTCAACCGTGATTATTTCTTTAGCTTTTTGAGTGTCTCAGCGAGAATTGCTCTCTTTTTCAGAGTTGGATTCTTAGAATGCTCAGCTTTTTTGAGTTTAGAAGCGGGGATTTTTTCTCCCTCTTTCACGTGTAATTCTTTGTGAAGAGCACCTTTATGCTTTACTGCTTCTTGAATCCATTTCTTGGCCATTTAATCCTCTTACGTTGCACTAATATTATTGCTGAAATTACTTTGCCCCTGTAGTTCTGAGAAGATTGTTCCTGTGCGCGTACTAGTAAACACACGTTGACTTCTTTTCCAAACCAGCATTTCTTGCTCCCTAAATAACGGCTCATAGAACATGAATTGATCTACATCCCCAGTATCGGAAAGGATCTTTCTAGCCGCTCCCCTAGCAATATATTCTGCCATATAGGCAAATGGTATAGCAGCCGCCGTATTGAGAAAGGCAGCTGGCGTGAGGTAGGCCGTCAGCTGCACTTGGTATGGAATATTGGGAGGAGGGCGTATGGTTATTACGTTATTATAGTATAATATGGCCCGTGGGATGCCTTGCTGAAAAAAATAGCATTGGGCGTTGATATCTACCCCAGCTGGTATTACCACAGGAAAAGTAACATTGACTGTTCCCAAGGCATAATTGACAGTGTTGGAAGTTGTACTGTAGCCACCTGGTAGAACGGTGTTTCCAGTAGGTGCATTTCCTGGACTAAGGAGAAGACCATATCCGACATTTCCTTCTAAGAACTGTCCACTATCTGTAACGATTACATTGGCTCCTGTAGAATCTGTAGAAGTAATAGTCACTCCTGGATAGACGCTAGTTGTTGGAACTGTAGCAATATAGTTGGTTGACGTATTACCAATAGGAGGATCTTGATTAGGACCTCCCGCATTGATGACTGACATAATACCTGTAATGTCTACGTGACCTGGCAAAGCAGGAAAGAACGGCAGTGTGAGGGTGTAAGGACCTGCCGTTCCATTTCCAATACCCGCAGGGTTCAGAGATTGAACATAATTAGGCCATATGTTCCAGAAAGATTCTCTTTGGTTGTAAAAAGGAGCTTGGATACCATTGACAAATGCTGGGCCCATAAAGCCTTGATATACAGGTAGAGGAGCAATGTCTTGGTCTCCTGGCTCTATTTGTACATCATAGAGAGGCATATTGTATTGATCTACACCGGGCGTCGTCTGGAATTCATAGGTGGTCTTTAGATCAAAGAGTTGCATTCTAGCGTCAACATCCATGATATAAAAACGGTTTATGTAGTCAATGATGAGCTCATCTGTTACCGTCGCATTGGACGGAGACTTGATGATTCTTCTCACATAAGTAATGATATCGCTTAAATAGTTAATTTTAGAAATCTCCGCTCATGAATACTGATTTACGTGAACTGACTGGAATTGCATCCAATCTTTGTACTGCTTTGTCAACCACAAGCTGACCAGTATACGAACCCATCCCATCTTGAGATACGATTCTATTCTCTTCCATCGAAAGTCTGTGATAGCACTTACGTTTGATTTGTTCAGCTAAATATCGTGGTCCCCATACTGGTTTGTTAGTAGGAACTTTCCAAAATTCAGCAGAAACGCCTCCAAATGGTCTTGTCCATAGCTCAATAGTATCCCCTTGAATCTCTTTATGTTCTGCAATGAAGTGAACCATTTGTTTTTGAAATTCCCATTCATCTCTAAACTTCTCATTGAATTTCTGATGTGTCGTAATAACTTTGTCTGGTTTCAAGGTAATATCTTTTGACTTAGCAATTTCTCTGCTAGACAGCTTTGTCTGTTGTTCGACTTCTTCTTTGGGAGCCATACTCATTCTTTCCATAGTCATGGATTTGACTTCCGCATCGAAATTATCAAATTGCTGTTCAACTCTATCGATTTCTTCTTGTGCAGCGCTGTTAGTTGATCTTGGTTTTCTTGCCATTATTTACCTAATAGGGTGAAACGTTAATGAATGATCCAGGGATTGTCGTACTTGGCAAATCTCTCCCTGTTGAGCTGATTAGCCCTGTGTTTATGTCTCCAATAGCAATGATCTGAGGAGGTGTTGGTCCATAGACAGGATCAGAAATAAATGGATCGCATACTTGTGAATTTATTCCGACTACAACTTGGTTGGCGGCTGGAATGCTAAGAACAAATCCCTGCTGTCCATTGATTTGCCAACACCCATAAAATCTTGGTATTAGAAGACGAATGTTTTGTCCAACCACATAGTTATGATTTACCGTGGTTGTGATGGTGGTCGTTCTTCCAGTGCTTACTGCTGAGATGAAAAATAGACTTGGATTATACCATTGAGGTTCAATCGGAACGTTGCTGTAAGGGGCTACTGGTCCTGGAAATGGATTTTGCATCTACGCCACCGATTTAGGAGGAGTCCTAAGTGATTTTTTAGATACAGGGTTATATCCCACTGTATTTGATCTGATTTTTCCGACTTTTTGTAAAACACCACTCCCATAGAAGTCTCCACTACCTTTCTTTGTACTAGCTGTGTGAGATGCTTTGGATTTGGTCTTCTTCATTTATAGTCGACCTCTAAAGTGTTAATTCGACCTTTTGGAATAACATCGTCGCTCTTTGGATTACCAATCGAGCCTATTTTGGCGTTATATCCAACTCCATAGTCTGTTCCGGCGCAGATTTTTGTTCTGTCATCGTAAGCAGGTGCTGAAAAATCCCAAGGAGACTTCATAGACTTTTCTTTAACTTTTGGGGCTGTGGGCTCTTTGAAACCTGTTTTCATAGTTATACCAACTTATGTAGGGTTATAGCACTTTATAGATATAACTTTGGGGACCCTTGAGGTGAGGACAGGCCCCCATCGTATTAATATCTGTAACCTTCTTTCATCTTATGAGCAACTGCTTTACGCTCGCCCATATCTTGGTCTTTCTTGATCATTTCTGTCGTATCTGGATATTCCATCCCGATGTGACCAGCACTTTCTGCTGATGATTCCATTTTAGTTTTTGCTCCCTCTGGGAAAACAGATCCTTTTGATCTTGATCCTGCCCAAAAGGCATGGTCATCTATACGCTTACCGCTCATGACATACTCCACGTGTTTGCTTGATAAAAACCACTATACTAAAAGTTTTATTATCTAGCTAAAATTATTTTACAAACGGCTATTGTTGTTCACCGGGTGAACCAATTTGCCCTACCTGTCCCATCAACTTAGAGAGAAACTCATTTCCAGAAGACATTTGCTTAGCTTCCATCTTATCTCTCTGAACTTGCATATCTTGTTTATAATCGAATGATTCAATATTGGCTGATGCGAGCATTGATTCTACGTATCCGTATTTCTCAATAGCTTCCATCATAGCTGTTATAGCTTTCATCTTGGCCTCAGTAGATAGAGCTTCGTTTTTCTGGATCATGCTTAATCTTTCTTCAAATAGACCGATATTTGAATCAGAACGACTATGTCTTTCTCTTGCATTCGCGATATTGAGCATAGCTTTGCTGTAAAGTTCTTTGAGTTTAGCATCTTCAACAGCAGCCTGTAGGTCCATAGAATGTTGTTGAGCAGCTTGTTGTTGTTGCATTTGTTGAGCAAGGATGTCTTGTAATTCTTTCTTGCCTTGGATCGGTGCACGTTTAGCAAGTTCCACGGCAGGAATAATTCCACCAAGTTGTTGGTTAAGTTCGAGCCATTGTTGATACTCTTGGTACTGTTGTGTTGGAGTCAATAGTCCTTCTTCGACAACTACTTGATATTTTGCAAATATCCTAGAGTAGAAATACGGAGTAGGCTCCTCTCCAACAATAAGTCCTACTTTCTCAGCATTCCAATTATTTAGGACGATATCTATGAGAAGAGTCCCAAGTCTCTTGAGAGATAAATCCCACTGATCGAAATATTTCTGAAGTACCATTAAATTAGCTGCTTGCTTGAGCATCACTGTTAGAGATGAAGCATTAGGTTGATCTTGACCAGACCAGTTCTCCAAATTGATACCAGAAGTAGAGAATATAAGTTGCTGAAGTTGATCTGCAAGAGCCATATCAGATTCAGGAACGGCACTTGGAATAATCTTCTCAACATCTGTCAGCTCATATCCCTCATTGATGATGAGATCCCAGCCCTGACCAGATTTCTTGAGATTATCTTCGTTGGCAACGGCTCCGATTTTTCTCTTCCAACCCTGATTGATTGTGGCTTCGCTGATATCATGGTTAATAATTATTCGACGATTCAAAAGATAATTTGAATCACGCATAGTTCTCACTAGACCACGTGCTCTCAAATCGTAATAGTTGATGTGAGGTTCATAGTTCCAAATCACCGGGATGAATGGACATCCATCAAATCCAAGTGGATTATCTCCTTGGAACATCAATTGATCATTTAGAACGACTGCTAATTTCCAGCACGGCACTTCTACTTCTACAACTTCAAGATCATTAATCGCATACAAAATCTGATCTAGATTCTCTTGACCTCCAGCAAAATCGAAGAATTGATTTCTTTTCTTGCTATAGAGACGTTTTTTCTTTCTTTTCCATCTATACCACACATAAGAAAGAACCATGAGGTCATTTCTAGCCATGTTATAGTTCTCTGGTAAGAAATAGAACGAGCCATAACGTTGCGGTGTTCCCGACATCGGTGCAATATTCTCAATCTTGTCTGGGAATCGCATTTCCGCTTCTTGCTTTGAAATATATTCTTGGCACCATACGAATTGACAGTCTGATCCGGTAGCGAAATCTCTCATGTAGGGATCGATTAGAAATGAGTTGTACTCCCAAAGTTTTACTTTGAGCGTCCCCTGAGCTTGGTCATCACCGTTGTAGTCCAAATATGGCTGCAATAAGACCATGCCCGTGATAGCTGCTTGCTCACAAGCCCTAGAAAATTGCTCATGAATCCCCTCCACGTTGCATACATGTGTCATTAATTTGGTGTATTGATCTGTCGTCTTGGAATCGGACCCTTCACCAGGAATATAATTTATCTGTTTTCGATGTTGCCTTTGGTAGCCAGTGACCATGTTGACTGGCTGTTGCAGCAAATTGAAATAGAAATTCTGGTAGCTGAATGAGGGTGTGAAATTGAAGTACCGATTGATGAATGTTTGAGAGCCCGCATAGAAAAGTGTGTCTATATTTGACTGGTTCCACCGACTTTGTTCAATTGGTTGGAACTTGCTGTATAGATTATCTAACCATTGTCTAATATTTCCTTGGCTAGGTTCTATATTGTTCTGCCACGGTTGAAGATAGAAAGAAATAGCCCTCTCCTATGGTGATGTTTTCACTTAAGAGTATAACCAAAATATCTATACTATCAATTATTTATTTTTCAACGGTAGAGAATAACCATGTCTAGACAGAAAATCCAAACACCATTTGATTTTATCTTCCACGCGCTGTCCAGATGTTTGACTTCTATCCCATAATTCTAAATTCTCTATTCTATTATCTAACTTGTCTCCGTTTTTATGGTGAACTGTCTCTCCTTTCACTAATGGTCTTTTTAAATGTTCAGACATTACATAAACGTGTTCTCTGATTCTTCCTCTCTCATCCATTGCATTGGGATGGCCCTTAACACTTATAGTTTTATATCCAGTCACATCTATGCAGCCTTGCCCATTCCTATTCTTTTTTCTAGGTAAATCTAATGGAATATTGTGAAGTTTTCTATATTGTATTCCACCAGGTGTTTCCACTAAGTCTCTACATTTTATTTGATATTCTTGTATTTTATATTTATTTTCTTGATAAAATTTTGTATTGCGTTCTTTTTTTCTGCAAGCATCACATATTCCAGTGCGCGATAAATCAGTTATTCTTGATTCACATTTGGAACAATATCTATTCATATAACTCCTCTTCTGTTATCTCTCTGAAGAAAACATGTCAGGCACTAGAGTTGTGCTTTTCGGACCGTCGTCCTAGACATGAGGCGGATATGATATCATGAAACTGGGATAAAAATCATTACTTTTTGCGTTTAGTAGTTTTCTTTACAGGAACAATTTCAGCCTCTTCAATCTGTTCGGAAGCCGTTATTTCTGGTAAGTCACCTAAAAAGAGCATGAACTCAATAGAATATATATCAAAAAACACTCTATCATCGTGAAAGTGTGGTTTTTTCTCTTTTTGAATAAACTCAACAATCTTGTCATAGTATGCTTTGTCAGCACTGAGTAAATCCACAGACTCACCTGATTGAAATCCTATTCTTATTCTCATATTTATCTCCTAAATCCTAAAGTTCTACCAAAATTCTCATCATCTCCCCTATTTTTGGGGACTTTATGAGTTGCACATACATATCTAAGGCTATCGATAGCGTGGTCATCTTTCTTGATTGGGGCATCAATACCTAAAAGAGCCTTCTTGTGATCCCAAACATACCCTTCTATTTCGCGTATAAGATTTTTGCAATCTATACATACGGAAAGATCTCCGTCTGCCATCATGCTAGTCATTATCTGAATTCCTTCTTCCACATCGTTGTTTGCTTGGACAATCGGAAGACCTTTTCTTTGTAATTCTACTTTCAGAGCGAGAGCACTTGGATCTATATAGATAGATCGCACCCCGTATGGTTCCAAGAAAGATTCTATTTCCCTGCCTATTTCGGCTAAAGTCTTTTGCCTTCCTGTTCCACTCTTTGTGCCTGGATCATAGTAATACTCTTTCTCGATCCACATCTTTCTACCTTTCTCAGTATATTTACCGGTACTGACACCAATGAGAACACAAGCAGTTGGATTAGACATTCCAAAATCGAGACCAGCAACATAATATTCAGCAGCTCTAGGAGGCCTTTTCACTATATGGATATCTTTATCAAAGAAATCAAAGATTGCTCCTTCTGCAAGGCACCACAAACCCAGGTAATTTCTTTTGTAAAACACCCCGCTAAGGCTATTTTTAATGCGATTTTTGTAATCTTCATCTACGAATGGGTTATCATCTAAGACAAAATGAAGTTGATAATAGTTTGGATCTCCTTCAATGGCCTTATCGATCCATTTCTTCAGCTTATGATCTGGATGACTAGGGTTCATAGACGCAAATAATTTAGAATGAGGACGTGATAGACGAGTGCTAATCATATCGATGATGCTGTCGGGATAGAGTTGCATCTCATCACAATAACATCCGCTAAAAGTTTTACCCTGAATCCCACCGATTGCTCCTTCATCCTTGGCTCCCAATGTAGAGATTGTCTTATCGAGAAATTTCAGTTGGCGTTTTCCTGGGAACCAAGTGCAGTAAGGTCTAAAAACATCAAATTGAGGCGACTCCATAACCATTCTCACCGCGTTATGATAGATGGTTTCTGAAGTGTGACCGATCATCCAAAGATCAGAATCAGGACATGTGGCCACATATTGCATGAATCGCCACATACATCCAACGGTCTTACCAGTTCGCACAGCTCCATGTGCTAAATTGATCTGAGCCGTTGAATTAATCACAAACTCAAGTTGTTTTTTAGAAAGAGGATCTTCCATACATACCTATATATCAGAGAGTTGCATTTTCGTCTCGTAATAGTATTAGAATTTTAATTCTATATGTATTAAATTTTTAAATATAAACCAGGAGAGTGCCATCATGCAACAAACAGGTGCAAATATTTACACACAAGGGTTTGGAAGTCGCCCAGAGAACGTAGAGATACCAGTTATCTCAAAAGTAGCTCCAACATCGAGCAATTTCAATTATCCTTTGGGTAAAAGATGGATCAATACTGCTACAAACAGTTCATACGTACTAACATCTGTTTCTACAGTTGGTGGCGTATCAACAGCAACTTGGTCAGCATCTGGAGGCGCTAACGTTCTTGAGACTCTAACAGGAGATACAGGAACTGCAACTGCTTCTAATGGAAATATCAAAATTGCTGGAACAGCAGCAGAAATCACAACAGCAGCTAGCGGCTCAACAGTGACACTTTCTCTTCCAAGTGCGATTACAGCCCCAGGTTCTTTGACTACAACTACAACTTTGGCTTCAGGAACTACAATTACTGCAGGTACTGGTCTCACAGTGACAACTGGTAATGCTACAGTTTCCTCTGGTAACGTCGTAGTATCTGCTTCTGGTGATGGACTTGTTCTACCCGTAGCAACAGGATCAGGTGCCGCATCAGGCGCTGTAACTTGTAATGGTAGAGTTGGATCAGTTGCTTTCACAAGCCCAAGTATCGCTGGTGGAGCAGTTGAAACATTAACTGTGACAAATAGTGCTATTACAGGTTCTGGAACTTATGTTCTCTATTCTGTGAGAGGTGCCACAACAGGTGCCGCACTTTGTATCCAGTCTGTTACTAACTCAGCTGGATCATCTGCTGTCGTCATTAACAACGGAACTGGTGCAACTACACAAGCCGGAACAATCACATTGGACTTCATCGTTCTTAACTAAGAGGCAATATGGTTCAATCAGTAAAATTAAAAGCAGAACCGATTCAATCTCTTGGATACGCAAGCATATCAGGTACATATGCTCTTGTTGGTGTACTACCAAATCCTGCTCAAATATACTTTGTACAGAATTTGACAAATGCGATTGTTACATTCTCTCAAGATGGTGTAACTGATAACTTTGTTTTACCAGCAAATGGTTTCCTTTTGATAGACGTAGGTACTAACAGGGGATTATATGAGACCCTTTCATTTACTACTGGCACTCCTCTTTATGCTAAAGGCTCTGTCAGCAGTGGAAGCGTCTATTTATCAACATTCTACATGGGGTAAAAATTGAGCCAGAGCGGTACATACGGATCAGGTGGCGGTGGTGGTGGAACAGTTGAAACTCTAACAGGTAATACTGGTGGAGCTGTAGGCCCAGATGGAATGAATAATATCAACGTCGTGGGCAGTGGTGACATAACTGTAACAGGTAATGCCGCGACTAATACTCTCACTATTTCTTCCAGTGTAACACCTCCTGGTTTTTTAGAAGGTAATACTGGTGGAGAAGTTGGTCCTAACGGAAGTAATATCATATTTGTCGAAGGTGATACTACTACATCGACTGTTGTAGGTAATCCAGGAACAAACACATTAACTATAACCACGTTAAATGGAGCTTCTCGTTATGTCGTTTCTTCAGTTTCTGGTGAAGCAGCCTATACCAGTATTCAGACAGCGATCAACCAAGCAGTTTCTGATGGAGCAAGTGCAAGCACTCCAGCAGTCGTATGGATTTGGGATGGATTATATTCCGCCAGTCTCACATTACATGATTACGTGTCTTTAGCTGCTGCTGATAGTAATGTTCATATTACCGGAACTGCTACATATGGTGGTACTGGTGAAATCTCTTTGGTAAATATCTCCATGAAGTCTACTGGGGGCACTGCGGCTCTTCTTGTAACTAGTACTGGTACAGTCAATATTACTGGTGGTACTTTTACTGCATCAGGAGCTCCTGCTATTTCCATGACTGGAGCGGGCGCAATAAATGCTTTTGCAACACAAATAGGTGCAACTTCTACTGGTAGATCGATCAATTTAACCAATGGTACTTGTACTGTAACCGGAAGCACTGTAAGTAGTTCTTCCTCTAATGGAATCGAGATTGCATCGTATGGTAATTTAATATTCGAGGGATGCCAAGTAAATGACTTTTTTATATTACTTGGAGGAATCGCACATGTTTACAATTGTAATGTTTATTCTGGATCTAACTATTCCTTTGACTTGGGAATTGGATCCGCTGCCTATGTTTTTAATAGTTCAATCAGTTCAAGTGGATCAAATTTCTTTGTAATTGGTAGTGGAACTTTCACATATGGAAACATTACAGCTATTGGTACTGCTACTCAAATAAATAGTGGTAACACTGTGGTTGGTGAGATTGGTTATAATGGAAATCTATCTTTTGACGGCGGATACACCACACTTTCTGATCTTGGAGATATTTGGGTGTCTAATGGTACTAATCCAGTGGTTTTTGGAGTTGGTTCTAATGGACAGGTTCTTACTGCGAATTCTGGTCAACCAGAAGGAGTCGAATGGGCTAACCCTGGATTTGTGAAAATCCCATTTACTGATGAAATAAGTTCATTTAATGCTGTATCAAATAATGGTTATTTCGTAATTCCTGCAGGGCCTCTTAATGCCACTCTACCTTCATCACCTTCTCAAGGTGATATGATCATTGTTACTGTCGACGGGTCTTCTACTGCAGTTGTTGCTAATACTGGTCAATATATTAGAGTTGGTGCTAATAAATCCTCCTCTGGAGGAACAGCTAGTAGTACTGCACAAGGTGATTCATTGACTTTAGTATATCGAGCAGCCGACACGACTTGGATTTCCATATCAACGATGGGTAACTGGACTTTAGCGTAACATTTAGAATATGGTTCTCCTTTAATTGGTAAAGGAAACCGAAAACAAAACCAATTAAGGAGTTTTCTATGGCAACCAATAACGCCATTAACCTGAGTACGGCAGGTATTACAGGATATAATGGAACAGGAACATTTACAGGTACAGCCGTCACCCAGTACAACGTGATTGTTGGAGGTTCTGCAACAGATACACTAGCAAACGTTGCTCCATCAGCAACAAGTGGTATGGCCCTCACATCAGCAGGATCATCCGCTAACCCAACATTTGCTAACGCAGTGGTTGTAGCAGGCGGTGGTACTGGTCTCACTAGCTTAACAGCATATGAATTACTCGCTGCGGGTACTACATCTACAGGAAACGTACAACAAATTGGTCTTGGTTCAAGTGGACAGGTTCTTACATCAAATGGCGCGGGTGCACTTGCCAGCTTCCAAACATTTACACCGTCTACACAGTCGCCTTACATAAATGTTACAGCAGCTACCCAAGCAATGGTTGTAAATACTGGTTATGTTTGTAACGACGCATCCCAGATTACGTTTACACCTCCTGCAACTTGCGCAGTTGGATCCATATTTGCGATTGCAGGTAATAGCTCAAGTGGATGGACAATTAACTTAGCAACGAACTCTCAAACAATGAACCTAGGATCTTCGTCAGGAACAACTGCGGTAACAAGTACAAATGCCTTTGATTCGATTAAGTTTGTTTGCACAGTGGCTAATACAACTTTTTCCGCTATAGCAGTTCAAGGTAACTTGACTATATCTTAATGTTAACTGGATGGGGTCTTTTAAGGTACCAATTTAAAGGAATAAATGTCAACATTTAGCAATGCGTTAAATATACCAAGTGTAAATGGAACCGTTGTAGTAGGTACAGGCACAGGATTCAGCGACGTAGCATATTCATCTACGCCCACTGCATCTAATATCATGTATCGTGATTCTAATGGAAACTCCTCTGCCAACAATCTTTCCTTGAATAGCACGGGAAATGCTGCTGTAGGAACTATTACTCTGACAGCCGCATCATCATTTTACCAAGTCTTTTCTAGTGGTGCTGGCAGTGCAACTGTCGTTCTTCCGAATGCAACAACTCTTGCCACTGGATGGAGATATCAATTTAATAATAATGCAAGTGGGGTTATTACTGTTCAAGCTAATGGTGGTGGAACCTTATTCACGATGCCTTCAGGAAGTTACGTTACATTAATTTTAACTTCTACTTCATTTCCTGCGGGACAATGGGATTATCACTGGGAAGCTCCATCCAATACCCAATGGGGAACAGCCGGTTTGAATGTAACTGGTTATGTAGAAAGTTCGACTCTTACTGCAAGTGCCCCCGTAATCGCTAACTCTTCTAAACAACTCACCTCTACTGCTCTAACCAATGGGCAACTTCTCATCGGTAATAGTGGAACTATTCCATCAGCTGCGACTCTCACATCTACTCAGGGATTTAACGTCATGAATGGATCTGGAAGTATTACTCTTTCCAATCTACGCAACGGCGCCAAATATGTTGTATCTAGTGTATCTGGCCAGGGCGGCTACACCACAATAGGCGCAGCAATTACTCAAGCATCATCTGATGGAGTTAGTAGTATAGTGCCTGCAACTATTCTTGTGTGGCCTGGAACTTATACTGAAAACGTTGTTTTGCAAGACTATATCAACATTGTTGCTCTAGATAATGGAGTTAATATCGTCGGCGCCATGACTTATCCTACAGGTATTGGTGTTGTATTTTTGCAAAATTTAACCATTTCAAATTCTTCGACTAACCCTGTTTTAGAGGTAGTGGCAGCTGCTGCTATCTTAATAAATAATTGCATCATAAGTTCTAATTCCTCTGGCTCTGCTTTTGTAATGACCAATTCATCTGGATCTTTCAACATAGACTCATCCACAATTTATTGTAGCTCATCGGGATCTGCTATCGATATTTCTTATGCGAATGGAAATTTCTATAATTGTGAAATCACTGGTTCGACTTCAACTGCATCGTCTGTAAACACTACATCTAGTGTTTCAATGTACAACTGCAATATTTCAGACTATTATGACGTAAATGACACAGCAACACTTAATACGTATTATTGCAATTTGACATCCTCCTCGAACCCCTGTGTAAATGTGGCGGTGGGAGCAACTTTCTCTGCTATTTCTACAGTTTTAAGTTCAAATTCGACTTATTATGTAGATGGTAGTGGAAATTTTCTATATTCAGGTATTTCTCTCCCAGGATCTTCGATTACACCAAATCCTGTACTGGCGATTGTCTCTTATCCGTGGTCCACGGGACTAATTATTTGCAACAATAACATATCTACTAATCCCGGGTCTTCTGCATCTTCTTCACTATCTTTAGGATCTGCTTATCAGAATACACTGGGTTACGATGTAGTATTGACTGTTTATGTGGCAGTTTCAGCTGCGACCTCAGGAAGCATTCTATCAGGTTCGGGAGCTAGCTCCTCACCTACACAACAGACGGTTGTGTCTGGACTAACAACTGCTTCGACTCTCATCATACCAGTCACTATCTATCTTGCGAATAAATACTATGCTTTGATAAGCACATCAGGAACCATAACCGCCACTATTTCAGGGCAGCAGGTGACACCAGTATGACCCACGCACCTATTAATAATTTATATGGAGTTGCTGTTGGAACAGCTACCACCAATGTATTTGTAGATATTTTCTTGCCTAGAGATCCCACATCTCATGATACTCAATATCAATTACAAAAGAAATGGTATAATACCACTAACGGAAATTATTGGATTTTATCGTCTTTCTCAACTGTCGGAGGATATCTACAAGCTGTTTGGACAATGGTTGGTGGAGGATCTTTTTCAGGATTTGATTGGATCACTGTAACAAATTCTACTCAATTGATTGCTACTGGCAAAGGATATTTTGCTAATGCATCAGGAGGAGTTACATTTACTTTACCCGCATCAGCCTCTGAAGGAGCAACATTTACCATTGCGGCGTTAAATTCTGCAGGTTGGACTATACAACAAAATACATCTCAGAGTATACAATTTGGAGATGTAGCTACTACACCTACAAGTGGATCATTGACATCTACTGCGATTGGCAATACAGTGACAATTGTTTGTAGTGTGGCCAATACTGGTTTTTTTGTGACATCTTCAATGGGTAGAATAACAATAGTTTAAGAGGAAATATGACTACTAACAACAGTTGCGACTACAGCCCGATTCAGTACGATGCACTTGTGGGAGCTGCAAATGGTGGTATTACTTCTGTTTCTCCTTCATCGGCCGGATATGTCTTTACCAGTAATGGGGTGTCAGCAAATCCATCATTTCAGCCCAGAAGTCTTATTAGCGTGACAGCAGTGACTCATGCAGCTTCTCCCTATACAGTACTTGTAACGGATTATTTTCTAGCTGTCGATTGCTCTAGTGGAGTCGTTACCATTAAACTTCCCAATGCGCCTACCATAGGAACTTCTTATATTGTGAAGGATAGTAATGGCGACTCTGCGACATATAACATCACTGTAACCACAGTGGGAGGCATTGTGACAATAGATGGATCCACATCATATGTCATAAATACAGGTTATCAATCAAACAGCTTTATTTTTGATGGCACCAATTGGGAGATTTTCTAATGAGCTATTTACAACCGTTAAGCATAAACGTTCAAGTCTTTACATATTCAGCATCACCCCAAACATATACACCGATAGCCGGTATTCAATTCGCAATAGTTGAAGTTATTGGAGGAGGAGGTGGTGGAGGTGGAGCTGCTGCGTCATCAGCCACAACTGCTGGAGCTGGAGGCGGAGGCGGTGCTGGAGGTTATTCCAAGGCATCTATTGAAGCTAATTTTTTGGGATCATCGCAAATTGTGACTATCGGTGCTGCAGGAGCTGCTTCCTCAGCGGGTAATCATGCTGGTGGGAATGGCGGCACCACATCTTTTGGTTCTCTAGTAATTGCTTCTGGGGGAAATGGAGGTAATGGAAGTCCTGCAGGAACTTCAGATGGTGGGAATGGTGGTGCGGGCGGATCCGGATCTACAGGAGATTTTCTAGTTACTGGTTCTTGCGGAGAGAGTGGAATATCTATCACTCCCAGTTCATCGATAACATTATCTAATGGAGGAAATGGAGGATCTACTTTCTTTGGTGGTAATGGTTTGGGATTTCTGACTACTGCTGGAACAGGTAATGGAAGTGCAGCAACTTCTTATGGTGGCGGCGGAGGTGGCGGTGCGAATCCTGGGAATGGTTCTGGAGCCGCTGCAAGTGCTGGCGGTGCGGGATATGCCGGAGTTTGCATTGTAACAGAGTACTACATAGGTTAATGGGATTTTTTCAATAGGGAGTATAACTAGCGTATGGCTACAAATAATAGTTGCAATTACAGCCCAACACAATATGGTGCTTTGATCGGAGGAGCCAATGGAACAATCACTTCAATAGATCCTTCTACAAGCGGAAATGTTCTAACCTCTAATGGGACTACATGGACATCTACTGTTCCTACAATTCTTAATACTACTACTGTAACAATCACTAATTCTCAATTGAAAAATATACATACTAGTCCAGTGACATTAATACCGGGTGCTGGATCTAATAGTGTGATCAGCATCTATGGTGTTACATGTGTATTTTATTATGGTGGAAGTAATGCCTTCACAGGAAGCAACAATTTGGTGTTGCAATTTGCTCCAGGTTCATCTCTAACATTGGTTGCTGCTTCCGATATTACAGGGACTACTTCTTTGGTTAATACTCCTCAATTAACATTGATAAGTGGAACTCTTGCTAATTTTGAAAATTCTCCAGTTACTGTTACTGCAAGTGCAAATTATTCAGGAAATGCAGCTAATAATAATCTAGTATATGTACAAGCAGTTTATTCTATTATTACAGTATAGGAGGAACAAATGATCCATCTCATTGTCGTAGTATCCATCGTTGTCACTTGCATCATGGGCACAATAGCCGTTAAGCTCATCATGCCCGATTCCCCTCTTGAGAAAGAAGTAGAAGTGATTTCCGAAGAAGTGATCAAACAAGAAACCGGTGTAACGATTAACTTAGAAAGCTCTGCTCCAACTCCGGCTCCTTTAGATCCTCCCGCTCCTCCCGCTCAAAAGTGATCTCTCCCCAAATCGATCCGTGGACAAATCCCTCTCTATATCCCGCTTCTCTCCCCATAAGATAGAAAATCCCAGGGATAACCGTGCAGAATATGACTGCTAAGATTAAATGGATGATCAGTTTCCTCATTTTTTATCTACCTTCACTGTATAAAATCCAATACCATCATTTTTCTTAACATACTTTTCCAAATCAATCCCATCTGCTCGCATAGCATCCAAATCATACGATTTTCTGGGCTCTGTGCGCCTAAATGTCAATGCTCCGACTCGGAAGTCCCCATCATCGCCAAAATCAATTAGACGTTGTTTGAGCAATTCTTTCTCTTTTGTGTGTGATTTGATTAGCTCATCAACAACTTCGTATCTGAGAGAAAGTGCATATGCTTCATCATCATTTACGTATATAGTTGTTTTCTCCGGAGGAGATCCTAACATCAAATCATACCAGAACTCTTCAGCGGTGTACACCAAATCGGTGATCATCTGATCATCCCGAGCAACATTGAGAGTATACCAGCTGTAATTGTCTGGATTGTATACAAAATAATAGACTTTGACTGATCCAGTAACCATCATCTGCCATTGCATTTGCATCTTGTAATACTCGGGTATCATTCCTTTCTCAGCAAGCTCTAAAACTTCTTTGCCTGGAACTTTGATCTCTAGAATGCTATTTGTAATCTCATCATACCCATCCAAAGAAGCTCTAAAATGATCTATATTTTTGTGAATGCAACATACTGGTTTGAAATTCATATTCAATACTTCATTGGCTATTTCTCGAGCATCCCCTTCATAAAAAGAGCCCCTCCTCATCCAAGGAGTGGTCTCTTTCTTTTGCGAAAAACCAGTCTTATCTCGAAAGATATCGATCGGTTTGGCCCAAGGAGACACCTGCATCAGAGCGGAAATGTCTGATGAGCATATTCCTTGTTGCCGGAATTCATGCCATTCGGGGGACCCTTGTACGAGTCCTTCAACTATTCTCATGTTCTACCTGCTTTGGTGACTTTTTCAATGTAGATTAATAGATCATTAAATCGATTGGCTTTAAGTTCCTCGATGGTTTTTATATTAGCTAGGTGCAATATTTTGTCCATGAGTTCTTTATTGTCCCCAATCAATCCCAAAATGACTTTTAATTGTGTCTGTGAAATCCTTGTATCCTCGAGGGGAGCTGCCTTTTTGTCAGCTACTATTGGAGATGGCCCTCCTGCAGGCTCTCCATTCCCATCATCATCCGCTTCAGCAAATAGAAATAATCCACTCGCTATTTGATATCTTCTTTGGTAAGTAAAGCAAGCTGCAAATTCTTGCTCATTCTTACCATTTTTGCAAATTACAGAAGATGCTAACCTGACCTTAACACCGCTCTTGTGAATGAGTTCTGTAATTAATTCAACATCCCCATTCTCTTTTGCCTCCCAGGGCTGAGATACGAAAAACCCATATTTGTGCAATGCTGGTAAAATAGCCTCTCTAATCGCAGCTAAAGTGGCATATCCACTCTTAAACCTAGGGTTTATCTTATCAAATACTACTGATTTAAATTCTGCTTGGGCTTTTACCAAGTCATCATATACTTTGTGTTCATCCATTTTCTTAATCCTCCAACTCGTAAATTTTTGAGAAGAAATCATCTTCGGACATTGGTTCATGGCCAGTCTCCTCCAAGAATCTTTCCCTGTCAAATTTTAAAATATGTGCAACTATTCTAAGTTCTTCCAAATATAGTTTCACAATGTCTGGATCGGAGTGCGCAATGCGCTCCCAGAGTGACCAGATAGCTTCTAACTCTTTCTCAGTGAGTCCACTAATTTTGTTCATATTTTGTTTTCCTTGTTTATTTTTTGTAAAAATGGTACATTATTGGTCATATTTATTCAACAAAAAATGGAGGTCATATGTTGAAAAATCAGTCTGATACTGAGTTAGTGCATGAATTAAAAAAGATTATGCATACAAATCGGTGGTCACAAAGGGATCTTGCTGAGGATACAAACTTTTCCCATGCTCATGTGAATTGCATATTGAATATGAAGAAGCCGCTATCCAAGAGGTCTAAAGAATTTATTATATACTATTTAATGGAAAAAGGAGTATTAAATGAGTGATATTTTTAGCGGTATTGTAATCGCAGGATCTCTCGGTCTTTTAATAATTTTAGTTCTAAATTGCAGAAGAATTCTGCTAGATAATCATGACAATGACATGGCCAATACGCGCTATTGGAGTCATGCAATATTAAACAGATTAGATGACCTTGAAAAAGAAATTAAAAAGAAGTAAAGAAAAAGGGGTCGCCAGAACAACCCCCCAAAAAGGACCGAAAATGGATGAACAGAATCGGCTAAACCCAAATATATCAGTAAAAAGAATAATTTGCTATGGCAAGATACACGAACTGCCTAGAAGCGTGACCCCGCTTAAGGTTAAAATATCAGAAAATCGCTCAAGGTACATTTTACCGAACGTCGAACTTCCCCCTCTCTTGAATTGCTTGGGAAGTCTCCACTTTGTGCAAGACGAATTGACGTGGGTCGAGGAATCATTGTGTTCGTTAGTCACATATTCTAAACTAGAAATAAAAAAGGAGGATTTTTTTGGGAGTGATGAAGCAGTTATGGGAATTACATCTACAGAATTCTCGCCGAAGGGCGTCGCAAGGCGACATCCAAAAGAAAGAAAAGGAAAAAAGAAAGAAAAAGTTGAAAATAGACAGAACAGAATTTTACGTCAATAAAAAAACATCTATCTAATATTTCCGTGTAAAAAATGGGCCACCCCGTGGTGACCCAAACACCAACTACAAACCGGTTCTTATTAAGTTAACGAGAAAAACGTGACTTATCCGATCTATAGTGGCTAGCATATAAGTACCGTTATTTTTAGTATATGCTAAAAATTTACTTTAATACTTTTCCCTCGAATTAAAATACATCTTACAATAAACTCACAAATTCTCTTCTAAAGAGAAACCCTTCAGAGTTTAGCTGAAGGGCAACAGATTGTGTCATACTAGGACTGGAATCCTGCATGACGATGAATGCCCTAAAACCAACGGAGGCACCCATATGGCCAAAGATAATACACATCCAGATTCTTTTCAACAAGTACCAGAAAATAATTTAGAAGAACTTCAAATAGACTCAAGTTTATTTTTTTCAAGAGAAGGTTTTGGATACATATATCATTTAGTCTCTGAAAACAATGTGATCGTATATGTGGGACAGACTAAAAAATCTCTCTTTCTCAGGATCGGTGCACACATTCAAGATGGTAAAAAATTCTTCAAAGTGTTTTATAAAGAAACACCAATAAATGACTTAAACGAAGAAGAAGCTGCCCACATTATTGCGCATAATCCCATTCTAAATCACTTTTTGCCTCCCAATAAAAAATACATAAATTTGGAAACTCATAAGACAAAAAACAAACTATTCAAGGGGCAAGCGATAAAAATAAAAAAAATTTGTAAAAAAAGAAATATTTGTCCCATTTGGAAAGCCTATTTTTTGATAAATGATTTGCACTTGATAGAAAAAGATCTTATGGGAAGGGTATGGGAGTGAATTTTATGACGACTTTAAGACAAGCACACAAGAGAAATTACACTTGTTATGAAAATAAATTACCGCAAAACAATGATCTTTCTCTTCGAGCTAGAGGAATGATGTTTTATCTTCTGAGTCTTCCGGATGATTGGAAGATTCATTTGAATCATCTGAACAAAGTTTTAAAAGAGGGAAGAAAGGCAATAACTGCAATTTTAAATGAATTGAAGAGAGCAGGATACATCCATCATCAAAAAATGGGATTTAAAGAAGGATGGCAATACTTTGTATTTGAGTCACCTATAACAACTGATGAGTTCAAAGAATTTTTACGAACTTTACCCGTTTTGGAACAATTCGCTTTTGCGAATAATTCACCCGAGGGGGTCCCTTTACAAAGTAATAACTCTTCTACAAAGAAACCACTAGATAAAGAAAATCCTCCTCTTACTCCTCCGTCGTCATCGTCGTCCGAAGAGGACTTTTCCAAATCCAAAAAAATGAGAGAAAATGTTCTTTTGCTTGATGAGGCAAAAAGAAGATTGGAATTGCAACCACTTGGGCATGTGAAGAACAAGAAGAAGTGGATAGATGCCACCTATGACAATCTGGAACAGGAAGGACTTATGAATGAACTCGTCAATCATCGTAAGCATTTTTGTGAGAAATATGGTTTGGGTACCGTCACATCAACAGCCCTAGTGATTTACAGTGGAGCATTGGTGGAAGAACATCCCTTCTGGGGAGATGAGGAATTTTGGATCAGCCACAAAATTGGGATAAAAGATTTTGAGGGATACAAGCTTTCGAAGCGTCTCGACATGACGTAAAAGTTGACTATTTTGAACAAATATGATAAAATAAGAATTTAAATTAACGTGGTAAAATAAATGAAATTGCAGAATTTTAAGAAAGTCGACAAGGGAGTGCTGAAATATTCTTTCGACATTCACTTCGAGAACTTTGGTCTCACCGTCCGTTCATGTTGCTTCATGGACAATGGAAAGAATCAGTGGATACAATTCCCTCAGCGGTCTTATGAGGAAAATGGCGAGAAGAAGTACTTCAATTATCTTTTCTGGGAAAAAGAAAGACTATTGGAGCTCACTCGTCAAGTGAAGAACATGATTCCCGAAATGTTGGTACAAAGTGAAGTGCGAACAGATCCGTGGGCAAGACAGGATAAAATGTTTAATGATCAGGATATACCGTTCTAATGGAAACAATCGAAGTAACAATTCTGGGTAACCCAGCCCCACTTGCCAGGCCAAGATTTATGAGAAGTACGGGAATAGTCTTTGATCCTCAAAAGAAAGTGAAAGAGCAGGTGAGAGAACAACTCGATAGGGATATGGTCGGAGAATCTCCACTCTTGGGAGCACTTCATGTAGATCTCTCTTTTCACATGCCCATACCAAAGTCTCTATCAAAGAAAAGACAACGCATGTGGAGAAACAGTGCTCATTCAAAAAAACCGGATCTGGATAACCTCATAAAGTTCTCTTTGGATGTGTCAAACGGTATACTCTTCGAAGACGATTCTCAGATATGCTCAATAAACGCGTTTAAATTCTATTCAGAAGAGCCAAAGACGGTAATTAGTATATTCACTTACCCGATCGAAGATCTTTCAATGGAGAAGGAATAAATGGGTAAATCATGAATATCAAGAAAAGAATCAAATATTTCATTTCTTGTATACGTAGAAGATCTACCCTCTTTGACAGATTTATCCGGAATGTGATAAACAGAAAAATATGAATTGGATTCAGGAAAATATGAACTGGATTAACGTGAAAGATCAACATCCTCCCGCTTATGAACGCTTCATAGGAGTATGGGAAAGAGCAGATGACCAAGGAGCCTTCTGGCAACTCGTCACTATCGGCCAAGGAAGTACCAACAAAGATGGGGTATTTATTTCCCATGTGGCCGGTGAATTGAAACATTGGATGCCCCTACCGGTTCCCCCTCAAGAATGACCATGAACAAAAGATTTTCACTCGAACATCACTTGAGAAAACTCAAGATTGATGCACTCGCTCGCTGGGAAAGAGAATATAACCGCTTGATTAAAGACGGCATGCAAGAAGATACTTGTGACAGACTCGTTAGTGCTATGGAACAGCTCAATAGATCCGATATTGCTCTTATGAAAGAATGTAACAATAAAAAAGACATCGATCTGGCTAAAAGGGTCAATCCCGTGACATAAAGGGCTTGTGCCACGAGATTGGAAACTGACCCAACTGCGCTTGAAGGATTCGAACCTCCGACCTTGAAGTTAACAGCTTCCTGCTTCCACCGCTGAGCTAAAGCGCAATACTAAAAACGGCCTCACATTGATGTTTGAGCGGGTTCTTACTAATCTAGCTCGTCCACAAATTCAATCTTGCTTCCATTCCCATATATGGTCGCAACATCCCGCATTCTCTCCCATCGCGTCTTCGTCTTCTCCTGGAGATCGCTAATATGCTCCTCCGACCATAAGACTCTGGCTTTCAGATTGTCTATGCGGTTGTTTAACAAGAACTCATTACTAGATGTATGCTTGATATGCGCATCTAGCTTAGCAGATATCTCTCGAATGGTGTCTAAATCCCTGTTCAATTGTTTAGAAAAATATGTAAACCATAGATAAGTGGCTATCGCCCCTCCAACTAAAAGACTTAAACATTTCATCATCAATTCCATCAATGTATCTCTCCATTCGTTCGACAGTTCCAACACTCATACCTCTCATCTACCCACTCTGAAATTCTCTGTTCACCTATCAAGCGGTATCCCCGTATGCGACAGTGTACGCAACATTCACAATCCGGTTCATTAAATTGACATGATACACACATCACGCTTAATGCCAGAAAAATAAGCTTGTTCATCTTATCACCATATTGTTATAAAATCATTATATTTGTTCATATTTCTTTGTCAACGTTTTCTCTGTTTAATTAAAATAATATTTATAGTAAAGTAAAATTTATGGAAAAGGAAAAGAAAAAAAGAACCCTAAGTAAAGCATGGTTTTTGTCTATGGAGGGAAACACCTATAGAACTGCTTTGAAAGATCCAGAAATCAGACAAGAGGCTTATGAAAGTTATTGCGAACACATTTCAAAAGGCCTTTCTCGAAGAACTTGGTCATTCAAAAAGCATGGTTGTAAATGCGGTCCAGAGACCATGAGTAAGTACATAAAAGACGAAAAAGAGTTCGATCCCGTACACATCGAAGTCGCTATGGCAGAGGGTCAGGCGATTTGGGAGAGACGAGTTATTGAGTCCGCTTTAGGTACAAATAAGAACGCAAATACCGCCTCTTTACAGATGTTTATGCGCAATACTTACGGTTGGGATAAACCAGAAAAAGACGACAAAGAAGAAGATAAGAAAAAATCTGCCGAAGGTCTACTAAAGTTACTCGAACAAATCGAAAGATTGCAAAACAAGACTTAAACCATCTGGTATTTTGCACTTTTGCTCATATTTGCGTAAATTCGGTCTATTTGCTCGTCATTCAAGTCGCCAGGATGTTTGGATTCTAATTTTGCCCTGTCGTGGATAAAATCTGCAATACTTTCTGCGATGGTGCTTTGCGCGGTCATTTGATCGTTGTAATAGTTGGCCCATAGTTCTTTTTGAGGGATGATCCATATCACTTCAACAGCATCAGAACCAGCTACTCTGAAAAGCATACTATTGTCTTGCGCGCGGGGTTTTGTGAGTCTGGGCTGCCAAATGAGACGTGCAGAAGGTACTTGTTCGAGATGGGTATATTTCCTGATATATCCGGGAACCATGAGAGAGTCTTGCAGGTCTTGGTTGTATAAACTAACTCGTTCGTCGGTGCCTATCGTGCGCTGGTGGGCAAATATGTAGAATGGAACGTCTCCGAAGGGTTTTTGATCGATAATATTCTGACACGTCTCTCCGATATCGAATTCGCCCTTGGTAAAGTGCTCATATCTATCGTGAGTTTCTAATCTATTTAATCTCATAAAGTCTCCTAAGCAAATATTTAATTTGATATCAATTAAAAGTTTAAGTTTAATTTAGTCAAGTCGCAATCCAGCGTCAAGGAGATTTTTTATGCAAGATACTCAAGTGCAAGCCGCACCGGTAGAAACTCAAAATAATGAAAAAGAAATGAATTTTGCCAGAATCAGGCAACAACTCGACAGAGAAAGACAAGAAAAAGAGCAACTCGCTCAACGACTCGAAGCTCTAGAAAGAGCCACTAAGCACAAAGCCCCTGCAGATGATGAAGATGACTCAGATGAACCATACGTCGATGTTAAGCGCTTAGATAAGAAATTAAATAAGTTCGCAGCTCAGATGGAGCAAAAGATTGAAGAGAAGGCCGAACAGAAGGCAAGAGCTATGATCGATGCTCAAGAGAGAAATGCCTATATGAAGCATAATCAAGACTTTCAAGAGGTAATGGCTCCTGATGTGGTAGAGAAATTCGCAAATACTCACCCAGCTATTGCAGAAACCATTCTGCGTATGCCTGACGGGTTTGAACGTCAAAAGCTTGTCTATGAGACTATTAAGGCCCTTGGCGTCAACAGACCAAAGACGACTGAACCAACTATACAACAAAAGATAGATGCTAATCGTCGGTCACCTTATTATCAACCATCTGGTGTTGCTTCATCGCCTTATCAGACACAAGGAGATTTTTCTCCAACAGCTCAGAAATCAAGTTATGAGAAGATGAAAGAGTTGCAGAAAAACCTAAGGCTGTAAAAAATACTTGATAGTGTTATGATGTAGAAAAGATGCCATTTCGAGTACATGCTCGGAATGGTATAAACCCGCTCAAAGTTCAATGTGGAGGCGTTTTTATGACTAGCTCGTTAACAGGAAATAGAGGATTTGGATCTGGTCCATCCGGTTTGGCGGCAGGTCAAAAAGCTGCAGGGTATCAACAATTATCCACTCCTAACTTTACTCCTGAGCAAATGCAACTATTTCAACAGCTTTTCTCCCATACAGGTCCGAATTCTTATTTATCCAGATTAGCAGGTGGTGACGAAGCAGCTTTTGCTGAGCAAGAAGCACCCGCACTGAGACAGTTTGGAGCTCTTCAGGGTGG
>Ga0007809_10000179_pt1 | contig 25769 bp, 11 predicted proteins | sample CryBogCBE02Aug07_FD_60383 | JGI IMG/M metagenome (GOLD analysis project Ga0007809, IMG submission 60383) | Freshwater microbial communities from Crystal Bog, Wisconsin, USA - CBE02Aug07 | ecosystem: Environmental > Aquatic > Freshwater > Lake | place: Crystal Bog, Wisconsin, USA | collected...
ACGCCAAGCTCGCCGATCCGAACTTCACGGAGAAGGTTCCCCCGGCTGTGCTCGAGGAACATCGTGAACGCCAAGCCAGGTGGACCGAAAAGCTCGGTTCCCTCAAGGCCACCTTGCAGACACTTGAATAAAGAATTCCGAATCAGGAATTTCTCTTAATAACCGAAGACGAAATCAGTTGCTCTTGGGATCGATCAGCTTGGACACGGCGATCTCATTCAGTGTCACGGGATTATCCTGGAGGAGTTTGGCTAGATAGGCCTTTCCCAGCACCTGAGCCTTCTGTGAGCGAAGCTCTTTGGTCAGAGCGGGTTTCACCTCATCCAATGACGCCGTGTAGGGCTCCTTGACCTCGATCAATTTCACGATGTGCCACCCGTCTGCTAGGCGAATGGGATCGGTGACGCCCCCCTTAGAAAGGGTTCCCACAGCGGAGCGGATTTCGGGCTGTATCTGTGCTTCCATGAGAAAGCCCAGATCACCTCCACGCTGGGAACTGGCGCGGTCATAGCTTCTCTCCTTCGCCACGGCCGCAAAGTCACCCGATTTGAGGGCCTTGAGCGTTTCGTCAACAGCGGCTTGGACTTTGGCCTCGGCATCCTTATCGGCCCCCTTGGGGAGGGCAATGTAGATCTGGGCGAGATGATACTGCTTGGGCACCTGAAGGGCATTGGCCTTCTTCAACTGGTCATAGGCAGCCTGCAGGTCGGAGGGCGAGGGGAAGTCTTGGGGAGGCACCGCGACAGACTCCAGATAGGACTGGGTGATTGCCTGCTGGCGAATCTTATCGAGAGCTGCAACGACCTGAGCCTGCTGATCCCATTTTTTCGCCAGGGCTTCCTTATAGACCAATTGCTGGACGATCAGACCGCGGATATATTCGTTCAGCGCAGCTGGATTCTTGGAAAGAAGAACCTGATCTTTCACCGAGAGCTTCTCCACAAACGGCTTGATGTCATCGGCCCTCACCTCGCTGGCGCCCACCTTGGCGATAACGGTACTGTCGGAAGCATTCATCACCATCTCCAGGGAGAAAAGGGCGAGGAGGATAACCAAGGTGCGGCTTGAGGTGATCATGAATGATCTGAATGTTAGGGATCCGTAGCGACTTAGTCGACTTTGTTGGAAGCTGATCCAGCAGGCGCGGGAGCAGCCTGAGCAGGACTTGCATCCTTTCGGATGATCTGGTCGCCAAGCTTGTTCTGGTAATCCTGAAGGAGGTTCTGGAACTTGACCTTGGTGATCCCGACAAAAGGCTCCCTGGCCGAGATTGCGGTACCCAACCCGAACTGCGCGTACCGATCCAGCACCTCGTTGGCCAGCTTATACATCTCTGCATTCTTCGATTGTTGTTCGGCGATCAGGCGATCCTGAAGCACACACTTGGATGCAAGCTCCGCCCTTTTCACCTCGGTGGCCTTGGCATACTCGGCCAGTTTTGCATATCCCTGCTTCCACCTGGCCAGAGATTCGGTCAAGTGGTTGCCGATCATTTCGCTATTGGCGAGCTTAACCCTGAGATCCTCCATGGTTTGCGTAGAGGATTTGTAATCGGCCGCCGATTTTTTAGTCAACTCATCGAGTTTTCCCTGAAGCTCCTTCACCTTGTCCTCCGCCTCGGCCTGGGCAGCCTGGGCGGTTGCCAGCTTGGCGTTGGCGTCGCGGAGCTGGATCATGGTGTTGCGCACCATCTCGCGCATCTTCTGCATGGCAGGATCGGCTTTTTCTGCTGCATGGAGCTGAATGGTTGCCATCATCACGACGGCTGAGATCACGAGCTTTTTCATGGATTGTAGACGAGTCATTAGAATCGCGCGTTAAGATCCAACTGGAGGATATCGGACTTGTAGGTGGGGCCTGCTATACCGTTGGCATTGAGCCAACGGGCCCCGATGAAGACATTCTTGGAGAGCGCCAGATTACCGCCAATCGCCCATCCCTTGAGGTTGGTTCCCCCTCCGCCGAAATCGGAATCGCAAAATCCGTCGATCACGGCATCGGACTCCACATACCGGTAGCTAAGACCGAAATCCCAGTCCCACCGCTTCTGGAGAGCACCGGATCCCACTTTCAGTTGAGCGATCCAGGCGTTGTTACCCCCCTGATACTGTCCGTTGGAATTAATATTGTTGATGGGACCGTGGATGTTGAAAGGATTCTGTGCATCGGAGGGACCGCTGTTCTGAATACTTGAGGCATTCCAAGCGGTGTTTTGATCCCACTCCCCCGAGAGGGATACTACGAAGGGCTCCCAATGCCGATACTCAAGGCGTGCATTGGCAGACAGGATGTTGAAAGGCGTTGCCAAACCGAAGTACTGGTATTGATTCTGTGCGCCGAAATTATTGGCGGCAGTTGCCTCGATATTACGAAGCTCCATGTACGTGTTCCCCCTCTGAGCAAACGACGGCCTGCTGTTATCGGTGCTGAATTGGTCGCTCGAACTGTAGGCAACCTGCGGTGCGGATACCTGCCCCTGAACATTCTGGAAGTAGTAGTAACCTAGGGCGCTTTTGAAATTGAGATCCCTCACGATCTTCCAGTCGATACCGATCTGCCCCGCATACAGATACTTGTCATAGCTCGATGTTTTGGGCTGCTGCGTGGAGGCAAAATTAAGGTCCGTGTTGTAAACCGGGAAAAGCCCGCCAGTGACAAAGGGGGTGAACCCTTTGGCCAACTTGTAGCGGGCCTGGGCAGCTATACCATCGAAGCCGATGTCATTCGCCCACATGATCGTGGTCGGCGTGTAAAAGGGATTGTCAAAGCGACCGAAGGTGATTGCCGCCATTTTGTCGGGATTATCACCGATCTCGTACTTCAGAAAGGCACGGTCCAACCAGATGGCATAACTGCTGAAATCGCCACCCTGCGAGGTAGTGCCGGGAAGTCCGAGTGTTTGATTTTCAGAAACAGGGGATCCGTTCTGACCCGTGCCGATCCGGAATCCCGAGGTGAAGTCATCCCCCAGATTCATGTCAGCTCCAAAGCGGAATCGAACCCTCATCCTTTCTCGATCCTGGGTCGTGTTATAGGTGGGAGGGTTTTGATAGGGGGCTTGCTGGCTCAGGATCTGGGAGACGTTGTAGGGACTCCCGGTATTGATGGAGTTGAAGTTGACGGTGCTCAGGACATTGGTGTCATTCCCGGAGGGGAAGTAATCGCCCTCATAGCGGAAACGAAAATCCATGAATGGACGGAATTTTCTGACCCACTCGGGGATATTGGGCTGGGTCCATCCCTCGGACTGGGCTGCATCGATGATATCCCGCTTGATCTCGTCCTTCATTTCGGTTTTTACAATTTCGGGTACATAAGAAACGCTCACCTGATCGTCCGACTGCGGCGGAGCAGCAGCCTCCACGGCCATCTGCTGGGCGGCGGCTGCCTGGGTGACCGCCTGCTGCGCGATCTGAGCCTGCTGTGCGGCATTCCTTGCATCCTCCTGAGCCTGACGAATGAGGTCAGCCGCATCCTCTTTGGTCAGAATGCCGCGCTGCACCAATCTGTTAATGAGATTCAGCGTGACATTTTCCGAAGGTGCGAGCGGTGCGCTGGCCGCCATTTTGTCCGGAGGCTCCTGCATGTTGGGAGGCTCATCCGGCGGGGGGGGCTTGATTGAGGGAGTGGGTGCGGGTGCCGCGATCGACGATAAAGGCTTCTGTTCTGGTGATGGAGCAACAGCGTTTTCCGCGGCACTGTTCGTGGCGATGGATCCGGTTGAAGACTCGGCTTGCACCGGGGGATTCGTGGCCGGAGTTGCGGCAGGCTGGACCAAGTCCGCGGAGGGGGACACCGCAGGCTTATCGAAGAGACTACCGGAAGTGGAATCACCCTTAGGCTGAGTAGCCTCCTTGGAAGAGTCATTTGCCGCGACAGCCATTCCGGTATTCTCCGCCTCAGGAGGGGGCTCAGGAATCGTCGCTCCAGCACTGGACTGCGCGGGAAGATGATTGCCCAGCATAGCGGATGCAAACATTACCAGAAGCAATGAGGACGATCCCTTGGACTTTCGGTTGAAGATGGTCATAAGGTTTCTAGTTGGGTCTCTTGGCGCTGAGATGCATGACAATCGGCATGGGCATTCCTTGAGGAGGAGCCTCCGGCATGGATATTTCCGCCATCGCCTCATTCTTGATCGCGTTATCGACGTCAGGATTGCCCGTCGACTGGGAGAGTTTGACCTTGGAGACCCGGCCAGTCTCATCGAGCCAGACACGGACTTGCACATCCATCACGGCGCTTCGGGTCTTCTTATGATTGCGGAGAGCGTCAAGGATGCGCGCCTTCACCTGCCCCGCATAGTAGCCGAACTTGGAACCATGTCCGCCACCGCCGAATCCACGCCCCCCTCCCCCGCCACCATTGCCTAAGGCCAATCCCGAGGCGTCGTTGCCTTGGATGCTAGTGGAAATGGGGGCCGGCTCGGGCGGTTGCTCGGGCGGCTTTTCGTCAGGAGTCTTCTCCTTTTGAAATTTCGGTTCATCCGGCTTTGGAGGCTCCGGCTTCGGAGGCGGGGGTGGTGGCGGGGGCGGAGGCGGGACCGTCACCATCTTGATCTCATTTTTGGGTGCCGGAGCCCCACCGTCATCATCCCCGTGGTGGAAGATAAAGAATGCCGCAACACCCAGCAGAACCACGCCGCCGATGATCAGCGGGAGAGCTGCTCTCTTCTTGCTTGGAGGTGTCTGGTACGAAGGCATCGCGTTTTATTGTTTCTTCTGGGTGGCAAGACCGACCTTCTCCATCCCCACCCTTCCGATGACATCGAGGACATCCATCACACCCTGATACTGGACAGCACTGTCACCACGAACGATAACGGGGGTATCGGGATTCGCGGACTTGGCCTCGCCAAGTTTCTGCTCAAGCTCAGGAAGAGTGATGGGGAGCGTGTTTAGGAAAACCGCCCCCTCGTTATTCACGGTAATGGCCTGCACCTTGGGGCCACCCATGCTAGGGGACGAACTTCCCTTGGGAAGATTGACCTTCACCCCCTGGATGCCGGCGGTCGTCATGATGATGAAGATCAGCAGCAGCACCAGGTACAGATCGACCATCGGCGTGACATTAATGTCGGCGATGGCTTCTCCTCCGGAATCGGCTTGCATGGCTTATGAAAGGCGGAGGGTTGCTTAACGGGGGCTTCCCGCATGAAGGGAGTAATGCTCCGCCATCTTGGTGATGAACTCCTCGATAAAGAGGTGCAGATCCGTGGTGATGCTCTTCACCTGGACACTCAGGTAATTGTATCCGAAGAGGGCAGGAATCGCCACGATCAGCCCGCAGACCGTAGCCAGGAGCGCCGCGGCGATACCGGGAGCGATGGCATTGATATCCACCTCTCCCAGCATGGCAATCTCGCCGAAGGTGATCATGACCCCGATGATCGTTCCCAGAAGACCGACATAGGGTCCACCCGCGATGCAGATCGTCAGCAGGACCATACTGCTGTTGAGCTTGGTGGTCTCGCGTGTCGACTGAGCCTCGATCGAGGAGCGGACGGCATCGATTGCCTCCTCGTTCAGCGTCCCTCCTTTGTCGACCCTCTTCCGGATCTCCTCGCATCCGAGGTGATAAACACGGTAGATCGGGGTCTGGTGGATGAAGTTGATATGGGCGGGATCGGCCCGACCGCCAAGGGACTTGATGACCTCGGGATCGGAGGTGTCCAACTCGGTGATGTTGCCCGCCAGATGGTGCCACTGGTTGATGAATTCCTTGGAACCGCGGTCCAGTCCCTTGATGTAGCGGAACTTCGCCACCATCACGACCCAACTGATCGCCGACATGATGCCGAGAATCCCGATGACGACCCAGGCGTCGACGGTGACCGACTTGATAAGGTAGCCGAAGAGACCGAGGCTATCGAGGAGGCTTACTTTTGCGGTCTCGGGCTTGCCGGCAACGAGGAGTTTGGCATTTTGCTGGCCCTGACCTAGTGCGGCAAGCTTGATGAATCCCGCTGGGCGGGCCGTCTTGGAAATCTCCATTTCGTCGACTTCCCCCTTGAAGGAAGCCTTCCCATCCTCCCCTCCGATAAATGCGGGCCCGTTGAGGGCGGGCATCCCCACGGGCAGATTCGCCACTGCGTTGCCGTCGACATAAAGAGTCGTGCGAGTTCCGTCCGAAACCAGCGCAAGATGCTTCCAGGAGCCCGCCGCAAGCGGCGCCGCAGGAGCAGAACGCTGGGTACCCGAGGCACTGGTGATCTCGAAGAAGGGGCCCCCGCTATCAAGGCCTATCTTTAAGCCATTGGCACCGTCCTTCCTACTGTAGATGATCGAATTGGGATCCAGGGAGGTGGGCTTGACGAAGCTCATCCAGGTTAATGGTGCGGCCTCCAGAATCGCCGAGTTCGGATTGGCAGGGATGCTGATCGGCTTTTTGCCGTCAAGCTTGATACCGCCGCCAATCATAGATCCCTCGACAGGGATGCCGGGCGTCTCGGCGCGCACCCCGTTGCCCGTCGAATCCCCCGGCGGTGTCCCGTGCTCGTTGAAATGGTAGACCATCACCGTATCGGAGTCGTAGGCCGTCTTGGGCAGATCGGTCTTCTCCCCCTTGGCAGGCTTCTTCTTCTCGTTGCGCGCGTAGTAGAGATAGATATCGCGTGACTGGCCAGGCTTGATGTCGGGCACCTTCACCCAGACGAAGCCCTCGTTCATCACGGGGTCGAACTTCTCGATCTGGGAGGCCAGCAATGTCTTGTCATCGCCGTCGATGAAGCGGAGATCGGTTCCGTCCTCCTTGCACTGCGAAAAATCCAGCACCCCGTCATGGAGGCGGAAAAGGATGGTCGCCGTGCCGGCAGCATCGGGAAGCGGAACCCCGTTGTCGGTCGTGTCGAGGGTGAACTTCTCGCGGGCCGCCCAGGCATCGTTCCACCAGGTGCGGGCATTCAAAGGAGTGGATGCTATGACCAGGATCGCGGCCAGAGAGAGGAAGGGATGGATTCTCATGGATAAAGTCGGCTTTGGTTGTGTTAAAATTCTCCGAAGAGGCGGAAGGTGAGCAGAGGAGACCATGCCACAACCGAGTAAGGGACTTGGCCGGAGGGCTCGGAAGTCATGGGAATCCCCAGATCAACGGAACCGTTGAGATACTGTAGCAGCTTGATTCGGGAGCCGACTCCATAACTGGCAAGATTGTACGAAGGTGCGTAAGCATTGCTTACCCCGTCCGGTTTGACATTGGTGACCGTACCCCCATCAAGGAACGCGTAGACCCGCCATTCGTCGACTCCCACAAGGCCCTTGAGAATGGAGGGCGACCTTAATTCAATGGATCCAAAGACCCCGCTGTCCCCCACCACGGTGCTCTCGAGGTATCCGCGGCAGGTATCGAGACCGCCACCCGAGTACTGCTCCGTGAAGATCAGAGGCTCCGGTGAGACCTGTCCCTGAACCTTCCCGAAGATCTGCAACCCCGCCGGCAACTCATGGGTATGCGAAAGACTGCCGTTGAAATGGATGAACCCTCCGTCCGCCCCTACTTTTGCGGCCGCAATCTCGGTCTCGTTCCCATAGTAGGAAACCGCAGCACCACGAATACCGAACGAGACCCCAGCATCGAGAATGGTGACCGAATTGGTCGGAGCCCAGACCGCGTTGTAATCGAGGCGGATCGGCCAGTAATCCAGCGGGGTTTCGTTCACATTGGCGCCCGCCGCAACTTGATTCAGTGAAGTGATCTGATTGACGTGTTTGAAATCGATCCCGGCGCTGAAGGACTGGCTGAAATCCTTTTCCGAAGGCAGGGCCGCCAGGAACCGGAACCCCGCCGTGTTGCCGTTACCCAGCGAGGAGCCGCCGGATCCTCCGCCGGAGGGCAGCGTGGAAACGCTGTTCTGCGCTCCGTAGGACAGATTGAGGCGGAGCCAGTCAACCCTGGGGAAGCGCGCCATGTAGAAGACGTTCCAGTTCTGGACCGCCGAGGGCTGTTCCGGGGCAGTCTGGTACGATCCGCCAATCGAGTGACCGAGTTGCCATAGGTTATCGTAGCTGGAGGCCACATTGAGACGGTACATCGGGGTGCCGAAGCTGTAGCGGTTGTTCCACTCCGCACTTCCATGCCACGGGAGTGTGTCCTTCACCTTGAGATTCACATCGACCGTGCCGGGCTCAAATCCAGGGGTGAGCGTCGGGATTACCTGCCGATCGCTCCACTGGTTGAGCGCGAGAATTTCCTTGGACACCTTGTTGAAATCAGGAACCGAGCCAGGCTGGAGCGACGGTGCCTGCTTCTTGATGGCGTTGAGTGAAAAATAACGTGCCCCCTCCACATTAAGACGACCGATTTTCTCCTCATTGACCTGAAGAAAAACAATCCCCCTCTTGCCTGTCTGCTGAGGAATCTGGACATTCACGGTCTGGAATCCCTTTTCCTGAAATACCTTTTCGAGTGCTGCACGGGCCTTCTCGACATCATCCGGCGTACGCTCCGGACCCATGAAAGGGTAGACCGCTTTCTCGATCTCCGCGCGACTGAGTTGATGCGATCCGAGAACCCGGAATTCCCTGATGTAGATCATCTGACTCCGGTCGGCTGAGTTGGTGGATACTCCGGCAGGCGAGTCGGCGACCAAGGGAACCGGAGGCGGCTCATCGGCAGGCAGGGATAGGGCATCCTGATCGGCAGCCATGACACCCGACCACGCAGCAATCCCCCCGGCAATCGCCAGGAAGAGGCGCCGGGGTTGTAATCCCGGAATGGAGATTGGGAAATGCACGTACGTGGCGGTTTTTACAGAGAAAAATGTCCAAAATTCCTATCAGAACCCACCATCGAGCTACACCATAAAAAATGTTACGATCCCGCCATAACGAGATGTCCAATTCGCACCTGCCCCAGCGGTTATTGATACTTCTATTCCAGCCTCAATGGACGCTCTTTGGGTAGCGTCATTTCCCATTCCTGCTCCAAGGCCGCCCCGGAGGAACCATCTCCTCGCATGCCGAACACCCAGAGGAAGTGAAAGGGAATCCGAACCTGCGGTTGCCTAATTAACGAAAACTCGCCACCGAGCCTGCACCAGAGGCGCCCCCCCTCCCATTGCCAGGCATGGAGCGACACACGGCTGACTCCCCTTAAGAATCCCCCGTGCAACTTCTCCACCGCGGCTTTGAGCAGCCTTCCATCGGGTTCCCTTAGGCAGGTCCCATGCTTATCCCCTTCTAAACTTAAGATTCGGAGTTGATCACCGGCGATCCCAGGCATCTCGTTCACAGCCAGATACCGGTGATCAGGACTCCATAGGGCCGTCGAAGAACCTATTGGGGAAATCCATGCGTACAGTACTTTTCCCTTGGCATTGCAGAGTTCGCTCCGCTGCATCGCCTCACCCTGTTCCCCGGGAGCAGCAGCGTTCTTTTTCAGCAAAAAAGCACCGTCCGGGGAGACCGCAATGATACGGCCCTCACTCAACGATTCGGAGGCAAGCACCGGGCGTTGCAGTGCAATGCCCGAGGCGGAAAGAAGAATAAATACGAATAACCGGCAGGAGGATACCCGAATCATTGCCTGACAACCCTGATCAATAGACCTCAGGATTGCAACACACCTGCACGAACTTGCTCATCAAGGCTGCATTCATTTCCCATTCAAGCAACGCCACCCACGAGTTTCAGAGCGACGCCTGCACGGGAGCCAGGGAGGTATCGGCGGCCTGTTTCTGCTGATCATCTTCCTTCTCCCCGTCGCCACCGCCATACCCGAGCACATCGATGCTAAAAATGGAAGGCGTCTGCTCGGCCTCGGATGACGAGGCATTGCTCTTGGAAGCCGTTTCCGAGGAGGCATTGTTGGCGGCCGCAGCCGTGCTAGCCGATGGAGGAGCGACCGCAGGAGCCGATGCCGCAACGGCGGCAGGGGCACCCGAGGTTGAGGAGGCGGCGATATTGTCAGCATTCAGGACTTTCGTAGCCGCAAGGTTGAGTTTCCCGCTCGATCGAATACCCGCATCACCGGCATCGATGATGCCCGAAGGCGCAATCAGATCGACATTTCCCGGAGGGAGTCCTGCGACCGTGTCGAGGACACCGATGCCTCCACCCGTGGCCAGTCCCGCCAGATCGGTCTGCACGTTACCGCTCTGCGGATCGATAATCACTCGGGTCGGCGGGGCGGTCGCGACTGTCTTGGCCGAAGAGCCTGCCGCGATATTTCCCTGATCGGACCAGATCATGATGTCGCCGCCCCTCAGCGTGAAGATGCGGCCGATGCCGATCGAGACATCGTTGCGGGTGTAGATGTCGATCGCCCCGCCATGCTCGGTGACGATTCCAGGGGGAGTGAGGGCGTTGAGCGTGGGAGGAATCACACCGGCCAGCGAGACGCCGCCGTTGGGAGCAAGCATCGAGATGGATCCTCCGTTCAGTGTCCGGATGCTCTGGGTTCTGAGAGAGATGTCACCCTTGCCGGCCCCCTTCAGGAATGACGCGATCGCATCCCTTCCGTCCTGATAAGATCCATAACTCGCGGCATCAGGGTTGTTGTGATCTCGCCCGGAATCCCTGAGGACGATGTAGAAAAGAGCCGCGGCAAGGCGGGATTTCTGGTCATCGGAGAGTGCCGTGGAACCGGCAATGCCATCCAGCGAGCCTGCTTTTTTCAGAGCATCAGCAAGATCGTCATCCCCCTCCTGATCAACCTGGGATAGCAATTCCTTGTAGTAATTGGCCGCATCAGGAAGAGCCTTCGCCTTGGCGATAAGAGACTTTGCATTGGCGACGCCATCCTGCAGCCCCTGTGGCAGGGAAATTCCCGACGCAGTGATCAGGTTTGCACCCTCAAACCCAAGGGATGGATTCCGGGAATTGCCTATACTCATGATGCCGACGCCGGTGCCGTCTGCATTGTTCGGGCCGTTACCCAGATCGATATTACCTCCGGCAATCACCTCCAGCGTTCCCGGCCCGCTGATCTGAATGTCGCCTGATTGCAGTGCCGCGGAGCGTTGTGTCGCGGCATATGCGTTGAGTTGGAGCGGTGAGGTGGGGTCATAGGGAATGATATTCCCCCCCGCGCTCACGACGGAAATGTCGGAAGCCGACACATTCTGGATGTACAAGCCGACATCCGAAATAGAACCGGCCGCGGAGATTTCGGCAAATTTCGGTGAGAAAAGCTGCATTCCGGAGATGTCACCGCCCAGCGCGGTCAACTCGACAGGAGCCGTGTCCCCGGCATGAAGGATGGAGCCGTCGTGCAACGTGAGCTTTTTCTCCAGCGCGGAATTCGCACCGGCGAACGAACCCGTCTCGGAAACAAGGGTGGAGATTCCCGCAACGATACTTTGCGCCAGATAGCTGTACATTGACGAATCGGTCTGGCTTTCGGTCGGCAGGGTGGCGATCGTCGAGAGAGGACTCGTGATTCCCGGCAACTTGGAGGGATCGGCATCCGAGACATTAATCGAGGAGGAGGACCAGGTCGGGGTCGATCCATCCTGTGATCCTGACGGAACCAACCCCTGGATCTGCTTGGCGGCAAGCAACTGAAGGTTGCCGGCACTCGATGGAGAAAGGGTCAGATTGCCCTGAAGCAAAATGGAACCCCCATAGGAAACGGCCGTGAGATTTGCCGGGAGCAGCGAGAGCTGGGGGCCGAGGTCGGTGACACCGGAAACATCAAGCCAGTTCCAGGGCTGATAAAATGAGCTGTAAGTGTTGTAGCGACCCGAGGTCCCGGCCGGCGGCACCATCTGCTCATACCAGAGCATCAGGAGCGATCCGGAATCACCCGGCGTCACCGCGGAATCACGGAGCGTCACGGAGCCGGTCAACGAGCTGATGGAAACACCCGAGCCGCCGGAATAGGTCGAGAAATACGACTGGTAGCGATAGCCGTTGTTGTTCCCCTCGGGTGTCAGGAAGACATTGGCAACCGGCCCCATGGTAACCTGGCCCGCCGCGGAGACTCGGAAGCCGGACTGACCGACGAACAGCGTGGTGGGGAGGTAACTCTCGGGAAGACTCGCGATATTGCCGGTGATCTGGGGGGTTTGGGGATCCCTCGTCGGATTGGTGATGATGCTTCCCCCGACGAGGATCGAACCGGATCCCTTCTCCACGTAGTAGACCCCGGCATCAAGGTTGCCACCCGAACGGACCGTCAGGTTCCCCCCGCCCAACTCGACTCCGACAAGAGCACCCGCCTTCACGGCATTCCCCGAGGCATCACGGCCAGGCATACGGAAATTTGTGGGAATCACAGCATCGACATTGGCGATCGTTCCCCCCGCATTCATCGCAATGTTCCCACCGCCAAGAGCGCCGATCCCCTCGAAGAAATTGCTGAAGTCAACCCACCATGAAGTCGAGGCAAGATCCCCGGAATTCGGCATCTGAAGGAACTGACCCGTCAAGGGATCCACGGCACCGCGGCGATAGAGCCAGTTGGAGGGAAGTTGGGCCACGGAATCGGCAATCACTAGCGGATTGCCGTTGTCATCAGTGACAACATTTCCCAGACCATCCCCCTTCCAAGCAAGGTGCTGGATGTTTCCCGACACATTGATCGCGAGATTGCCTCCACCATCGCTGTATTGGACCGAGGAAGAGGACTGCTGGGGTGAGCCCAGACCGACTTCATACTGTCCCGAAGTGTCCGGCACCGGGGTATCAAAGGAACCTCCCAGCGTGACATCAAGGACGGGCGTACCCGCCGTGTAGATCGAGGCAAACTGGTTCCAGAGATGGAGATCACCCGAGGCATTGATCGCAATGTCACCCGTGCCGGTTCGGATCACCTGATAATATCCGCCGAGCGCACCGGAAGTCAGTCCATCAGGACCATTCGGATTCCTGGAATCCCCGTTGGGAAGAATATTGGGGCCTCCTCCCGAGTAGGGAACGCCGAGTTCGAGATTGGCGGTGGATCCCCTGAGCACGGCATTCAGATTTGCGGAGGAGAGATCGGCCCCGGCGGCGATCGAGTAGGACCATGACTGGAAATTGGCGGGAAGCGCTCCGTTGCGTGACAGAAGAGTCGCGGCATAGTCGCTTGAGACAAATCCGTCGCTGAGGCTTGCGTTGAGAATGATGTTTCCGGAGGCACGCAGCGAAAGAAAGCCGGGGGCCGAGTTTGCACCCGTACGGAATTGGGAGAGATCCAAATCGCCTGACAATGTCAGATCTCCCTGACGGTTGATGATCTCCACGCCTGGGGCAAGGTTCATGAGAATGCTCTCAGCGGGAGAAAGTCGAGTTCCGAGGCGGGAGATGATTGCGGACGCCGTGTCCGAGTACGCGCCCGGGGAGCCCAGGAATGCCTGGGCATCCCCCACCGCCTGCGAGGAAACGGAGGCTGGGTCAGCGGAAGACCCATCCGTCGTCAGATCATAGAGCCTGTAACCCTCCACGGCGATGCTCGAGACATTCACCGATTTGAGCGTCGATCCCGCCGCCAAGGAAATCGGGAGATTATTGTAGGCTGTCAATTGGGAGGGGGTAATCCCTAGCGCGGCCGCAACGGAATCGACCGTGTCACCATTGTTCGTCACATCAACCGTGTAACTCTGGGCATCGGGAAAGAGGGATGACCTCAGGGTCATCCCATCCTGCAACGGAGCCGTGGTGACAAGATTGTTGGCAAGAACCAACTGGACTGCACTGACTCCTAACAGGGTGGCAACCGAGGCAACGGTGTCCTCGCCGCTCACCTGATGGGTTGCTGAGGCAAGGGTCGAATCAAACGCCTTGATCTGTATTCCTGTAGGATTCCCGCTTTCATCGAAACTGACGGGTGAGCGCAGATGCAGCGTTCCCTGGAACTGATCAGTTTCCGGCAGCCCTGTGTTGGGATCGATACCTACCACCCTGGCGGGAGAAGACACCCCAAGGTCTAACGTGGATCCGGATTGAAGATCCAGTACGGCGTTAGGATTGATCTGCCCATTGATTTCCGCACCCGCACCCAAGAAGATGGAGCCTCCCTTGCCGGCCGCATCATAGTTGACGCCATGAACCGAAAGGGAACTGCCCGGATCTAGAATCACACTCCCCGAAGCCTGGAGGGCAATGTTCCCTCCGGTAGTTCCCGACGCATCGATGAATCCATTGCCTGTCACTTCGATGGTCCCGAAGCTCTGATTCGGATCGTCCGCGGAGATCGAAACGGAATGAGCCTTCACAGTCGTGTCCACCGAGACATCGCCGCCACGGATCCTGAATGTCAGTGAATCGGTAAAACCAGCCGCGGTGAGTTGGGGGACAATCGAGGAAAGGAGGGATGGGGATCCGGATGCAACGGTCTCGGGATTGTTGATCATCATGGTATCCAGCGAGAAAGTGCCACCCGCACCGCCATTGGAACCACCCGAGGCATTGGCTTTGAGCATAAACTCGCCACTGCCAGGATTGACGGGAAGTTTCAGCGATCCAACAGGTGCACTCACCGTGAGCGATCCGCCAGCGGAGGCACCTTGGGCGCTGAGATCAATCGAAGCTCCGGATCCAAGAATCACATCCCCGCCTTCTGCAATCAGGGATATGGCTCCCGCATCCGCCGTCTGGAGTGTTGCATGAAAGGTCTTTGTGGCCCCGGCTACCGAAAAAGTCGCGCTAGATGAGTCGCCTATGACAAGGTTCCCCGTCGTGGCTTCCACACTGAGGGAGCCGCTCGGCAAAAGGATCGATGATTCCAGGGTCATCCCATTCCCGGCGGTCAAGGCAAGTCTGCCGCCAATTCCGCCGGATGAAGCATCCGGCAGGTTGGCCGAGGAGTTTTGCAAATGAAATGCACCGGAACTCCCGATGGCGAAGCTGGGAGCGGCTCCAAGGGTCGTGAGCAGGGGCGCATCGAGGACAAGATCCGACACCATGCTTTGGCTCCCCACGCCCAACGCCCCCGATTCCTTTGCATAAATCCCGGAAGAGGCATCGAGAATAACCGAGGCGAACTGATCGATGGCCACGGAACCCGCGCCCAAGAGGATCCTTGAGCCGCCGAGTTGCAGGGAGCCATCCGGCAGGCCTCCTCCGTTGGGAGAGGCGGAGGCGGCTCCCGGCGATGTTCCCGCCAGCGCATTGTCGACCAGCAGATCACCCGACGAGGTGAGTGAGACAACGCCTCCGGAAAGATCAAATCCACGCAACTCGGCCGCGTGAAGCGAAATGTTGTTGAGCACCGGTGATTGCAACCCGCCGACGCCATAGAAATCGATGGAGGAGTAGCTGCCCAGGGAGAGAACCTGCGATTTCTGCAACGAGGAGAGCACACCTCCCTGCAGAACAAGGCTTGCGGAATCCGAGGCATCGAGATTGTCCGGTGATTCGGCCCCGTTGAGCAGGAGGGCGATCGACCCGGCGTTGATCGTCGCCGTCGAGGCCTTGAGGGTCGCCGTGGAGTCGATCGTGGAAAGCGCCGTGGCATCAAGAATCACCCCGGGAGCCTCGAAAAGGGTGGAACCACCAATGGTCAGAGTGGGTGTGTAGGTGTTTCCCTGGGCATCGGTCAGTCCTGCTATCTGTGTCTGGAGGGGGTCCACCGAGGAGCGGACGATTCCCGCCAAGGCGTCTGAGCTTACCCTCATCAGAAGCCCGTCACCGGCAATCGAAAGCCTGGAGTCGGGAGCCGAGCCGGATCCGGTGGCTTGGATCGTAACCCCCTGCCCCACTGCCAGCGATTCGTTCGCGGCGAGAATGATGTCCTGCCCCTTCAGGATTGTCCCGTCGTCCACGGTGATCGAGCTCGCCGTCACGGTGACCGGAGTGGTTCCGTCCTGTGCAACGGAACCCCTCACGCCTCCCACCAGGAGACTCCCGGCGTTCCAGGAACTCAGCACCGAATCGGTCAGAACGATGTCACCCTCGGGTGCGTTCGCCTGGGCCGCGAGCGTCCCGATCCATATCGGGGAAGACGCGGTGATATCGATCGCGGAAGCGCGCCCCGCTCCGGATGCCTTGCCGCTGACTGCGCCTCCGAGCGTCATGGAACCACCGGCCTGGACGACCAGATGACCGCCGTCCTTGGTTCTTCCCGAGGAGGCGATTCCGGAGAAGAAGGTATCTGCCGAAGAGGTCTGGTACTGCACTTTCTGGGCAAGAACAGCGGGTGGATCGATTCTGAAGGCCTGCCGCAATGTGCCGATGGAGGCCGCTTGATCCAGACCGTTGCGATAGGCCCCGCTCACCAGCCAGGAGCCATCGGGATTCTGAAACGATCCGGCGCTCAAGTTCTTGGAGGAAGGGGTGAGCAGATAGGCCCCCGGCAACACGGCCGCATAGATGGCAGGCAGAAGAGTGTAATACCCGGCGGCAAGACCCGTGATCCCGGAGAGATAGACCTGGCTTCCCGCCGAAAGACTTCCGTCACCATAGCCCGTGGGAGCTGCGGTACTCTGTGATCCCGGAATGATCGCATAGGAACCGGATCCCTCAGCCAGATAGTTGATCGTCCCCTTGAGGCCGGAAACCCACTGGGTGGAGACGACAGAGCCGCCGCCATCGAGAACGACCTTGGACGAGCCCTCCGTCACGATACCCTGGGCCGAGAGAGTGATCTTTTTGGAGGGGATGCCGGTCGTGGTGATGACGGTTCCCGAGGGGTCGATCCAGTCCGTGCCGTCGCTGGAGGTTCCGAAGGGGACGATGATCGAGTTTCCGGTCACGGGATCAACTCCAGAAACGGTGGTGATGCTGGCGTCCTTGAGGGTCAGTTGCGTTGTCGTGGGAACGGGTTGTCCCGTGGAAGGATCAACGGGTGCGGAGGCGGCGTCCGCACCCAGGGCTATTTTCCCGAAGGGAGCGGCCAGAACACCTCCCTGAACGACGGTGTCGGCGTAGAGCTGCAGACTGCCCGCCGCAGACAGGGGAAGAGCAGGCTTTCCTCCTCCCGATTCGACCGCGATCGATCCCGAGGAGGCATCGCCGGCATAAGCATTGATCATGAAGGCCACGCCGCTCACCGGATGGATCATCGAGGAACAAAGGGTCAGATCGCCCGCCACATCGAGCACGCCGTCGCCACGGATCACCCCGCTCCCGGCATCGAACTTCGCGACATCGATGCCTTGGAGGGAAAGATACCCGACATCGATCAGGTTGGCCGAGAGGGTCAGGTTCCCGCTTCCCGTCGTGGGGGCGGGCAGACCTACGGGTTGCTGGGCATCCGGTGTCTGGGGCGCAAGGAAGGCGGTTCCCATGGCAAGGTATCCCGCGGAAAGTGAGACCGGCCCGTCGGCGGTGACAACCCCCTTGTCGCCGACACGGAGCGTGCCCGGAACGGTGATGGAGAGCTGTTCGCCGCCGGTGACGAACTGCACGCTTCCCTTGAGCGCGATGGAATCGAATCCACCGTTGGCAAAGGTGCTGATGGAGACATTGCCCCCCCCCTCGGGAATTCCGAAGGAGGGTGAGAGGGCTTGCCCGATCGCTGCCGTGCCCGTTGCCGCCAAGTCGGACGGGGTGGCGGCCAGGGATTGGCTGATGGCGAGACTCGGATCCCATCCGTTCTGGCTCGAGGCGGACTGAGGGTCATTGTACGAATAGAACCGTCCCGAGGAAAGAGTGAGCCGCCCGCCGGCCGCCGATGATCCTCCCGCGGAGGCCTTCAACACGGCGTCTGAGTAGAGTGCCACGCCTCCGATGAGCGTGATGGAGCCGCCGGCGCTGTCCACCCGCGCTCTGGTGATGCCGGATCGGCCCGTCTGGCTCTGCGGGAGGTCGAGCATGGCCGAGGCCCCAGAGGCATCGAGACGCGAACCCGCTTCCGCGAGGATATTTCCGGCAACCGTGATGTTTCCTCCGGCAAGCACCGTTCCGAAAAGATCCAGATTCCCGTTGAGATCGGGAGTCAGCAGCGCCTTGCCCGCCGCCGACAGGAGGGCTTGCTGTCCCAGATCGACCGTCACCTTGGCCGCATCCACCTCGGGATCGGACAACGAGCCATAGTTCATCGGGAAGAGCCCGCTGGCACCCATGATAGAAATTATTCCACCGGGCACGATCACACTTCCCTGGACCGAGGCGGTCATTCCGGAAAGGGTCACGCTGCCTCCGGTTCCAATCGCCGAGGAACCGTTGACAACGATCTGCGGATCGACCGTCACCGAAGCCCCCTGCTCAAGGACCAGGTCACCGCGCACGAGCAGATTCTGCCCGGCCGGAAGGTTGTCCTTCACCCCGGTGGCCTTGAAATCCAGGGTGGCGGCGGGAGCCCATCCGGCAGGTTGCTGATACAGGGATAGGGCAAGATCCTGAGCGCCCGGAGAGACCCTTTGCGAGATCACCGAGGGATGGATCGCCGTTCCCGAGGAAATCAGGACACCCGGGACGAATCCCTCGTTTCCGTCCTCCATGCCTGCTCCGACAAGGGAGAATGAGGAAAATCCTCCCTGATGGAAGAAGACGGGCAAGAGCACGGTGACCCCGTCGGGTGCCGAGGATCCCCCGATCTGGAACGCGGGAGCGCCCAGTTTGAGCGACCCGGCGGCCTTGCCGATGCCGCCGAAGCCGGATAACCCGCCGGCCGAAGGATCGAATTGGAGTGATCCCCCGTGCATCTGGGAATTTTCCGGATCCAGTCCCGCCATAAGGGAGAGCGATCCTCCCCTGCCATAAGAGAGCGCCCCCGAGTCCGACCGGATGACCCCTCCCGAGACATCAAGCTTCGATCCCCCGGCGAGGGAAATCGTGTAGGCGTTGAGGCCGATGGTGCCACCACCGATCGTCGCCGAAGCACTGTAGGGATTGACGGAGAGCAGCGTGCTGTCATCGGTCACGAGCCCGACCGTGGAGATCACGGCACCCTTCGCCACCGTAACAGCCCCCGTGTTGATCGGCTCCAACTGGTCTAGCGGGACATTCCACGACACATCGCCCGAGGAATTCGGGTTGAAGGGATCGATGACATTGACGGAGCCGTCACCGGGCAGGGCCCCGTACCGAAAGACCTTTTCCCCGGCGGTCAATCCGTTGCCGTCAACCTTGGCCACCAAGACATCGAGCAACGGTTCCTGGAGCACCCCGTCCTGGATCAATGCAAGCCCGTTGCCCAGTGTCGTGGAAACCCTGTTGGCGGTCAGGGAGACCGATCCTCCCGGAACGATGATGGAACCCGAAACATCGATCAGCGACGCATTGACCGTGAGACTACCAAGGGCTGGAAAATCGAGCGTTACCCCGGAAGGAACGGTGACCGCGCCGTCGTGATCGGTGATGCCGAGCTTTCCGAAGCCCCGGGAGGAGACCAACGAGGGTGAGAGGGCCACCTCGGGTGAAAGGCTTCCGACGAGTGCAGACGGAAGACCCGTTTCGGAATCAATGGAAAACGAGGGTGCGGTGGACGAGGGGGCATCCGAAAATATCACGGTGGGAGCCACGGGCGAAGATACCGTTACCGGGGAGGCGACGCCTGCAAAGTTGTTGAACAGAGCCGTCCCTTGGAAAGAAAGATTCAGGGATGAAAGCCCCGGCAACATGCTGGTCGTCGGGGAACTTCTTAACTGCCTCGCCCCCGTCACGGTGACTCCGTACAGATCACCCTGCAGGGCCATGGCGGGTGCGGAGATCGAAAGGCTTCCTCCCCCCGCCCCGTTGACATAGGCGATCTCGTCCACCTGATGAGGATCCTTGAGGATTCCCAAGTAGGTCTGATCGGGGGTCGCCTGCGAGATATCGATCGTCCGACCGTCGGTGGTGATCAGCTTGGTCGTGGTAAAATTCCCGCCCGAATACCGGCTCCACCCTCCGGAGACATTGATCAGGGCTCCCGATTGCATCACCACGGAATCTCCCGCCGAAAGAGAGACGGATCCTCCTGCCTCGGTCAGTTGACCTGCGCCTCGCTGGATGAGACCGGCATACCCGGCCGCATTGCCGAGCGGAGTCCCGATCCAGGTGACCTTGCCCGCCAGATAGGCAGCATAAGCATCGGCGACCGTGGGGAAATAGAGGATCTGGCCATCCGAGGTTCCCGCCACGCGTCCGTCCACCGTGATGTCCTTGGCCCGGATGGCCAAGTTGTTCCTTTGGAGTGGGCTATTGGCCAACTCGGAGCCGCGCAACTGAAGCGTCATGTAGTTCTGTGCCGGATCAACGGCGACATCCGAGGAACCCGAAACATCAATGACCGATCCACTCTCGAGGTAGATCTGCCCCTCGGTGGAAAGAAGACGGGAGGACGAGGAGGGATCGGAGCTGAACCACTGACCTGCTGCCAAGGTGACTCCCGAGGAAAGGACATCGCCATTCTGGGAAAGCGCCCCCGCAGTCGTGATGGCACCCGGTGCCTCCAGGACGGCTCCTTCGCCGAAATGGATGCTTTGCCCGAGGAGATAGACGATCGAGTTGAGCGCCAGGGAAGAGCCGACCACCGTGGAGGAGCTGCCCCACTCCGGAAGGATCCTCAGCACGCTGCCGGGATCGAGGTTGATCAGCCCCGTTGAGCCTTGGAGATAGGCGGGCCCCTGCTGCCCATAGAGAACATTCTTGATGGCCCCTGAACTGGCCAGCAGGTCGATGCGGCCGTTCAGCGCAACCGAGGTCGCGCTGTCGATGACTCCCCCCACATTGAGTCCCCCGTTGACCGGAATCTCGGGATCGTCCGGGAGAGATCCGATCGAGATGGAACGACCGGCCAGCGTTGCATTGCCTTCCGGAACGCTGATGACGCCATTATTGATCACGGAGCCCGCACTTCCCGCCTGGGGAGTAACGATGCCGCCTGGATCACTGACCGCCCCGATGATCACATCCATGCCGCGCAGGCTTGGATCCTTGGATGCATGGGGCAGGAGGGCCACCTGCAGACCCGACGCCAAGATGGTCTGCCCGGAGGCCGTGCTGATGGAACCATCGTTACGGACATTCGGACCGACCAGGGCAACGAGACCGCCCACCCCGGCATCATTGACAGGGGAAACGATCTTGGCACCCTTCTCAACCACGACATCGCCGGGTGAGGCACTGACCCCGTAGGTGGTCTTGGAAGGATCAAATCCGTTCTTGTCATTCCTGCCTGAGGGCACGGCCAGGGAGCTGAACAGGAACTGGGCATCGGGATTGTTGGCGATACCGCGTCCCGAGACTCCATCAAGGGCATCACCCGCAAGATTCTGGTTGATCGGCAGGGTCGAGGCCACCAGCGAGTGGGTGTTCACGGTCGAGCCGTTGTGAAACAGAATCCCGTTCTGGTTGAGGACATAGACCTGCCCCTGTGCCGTGATATTGCCGAAAATGTGGGAGGGATCGGAGGCGCCCATCACCTTGTTGAAGGCGATCCAGTTCCCCGCGGTCTGCCCGCCCGCACTCTGGTCGAAATTCACCGTGGTCTGCGGACCGACATTGAACTTATTCCAATAGAGGAAGGCATTCTGCTTGGTCTGCTGGATGTTGACGTAGTTCGCGGGGTTGGCGACATAGTTGGGATCCTTCGCGGCGGCCTTGTTTTTTGCCGGATCGACGGGCGTGATGGAGGCACCGCTCCAGGAAGTGGTCACGGCAACCCCGTTCACGATGCCGGATCCCCCATCCTTCACATACGGCTCCAGCCACCCGGCTTTCAGGCCGTTGTAGACCGTCGGCTCGCCGTTCACAGTCTGCGGATTCCCCTGGCTGTCGCTGGGAAGCGTGGTCGCGGGATTGGCCTTGGCGGCCGCAGCGGCTTGTGCCTGCAGGCTCTGCATCGCTTTGACGACGATGGCTGACTGTTGCTGGCTCTTCTTGGTAAGAGCCGCAGTCAGGGCAGCCGAGGCGGCCCCTGCGTTCTGGAGATTGGGGGCAGATCCCTGCCCACCCCCTGCGGAACCCCCGGCAACACCTGCTTGAATCTGGCCCATTGTGATCGCCATCAGGGGAGCTGACGAGCTGAGGGACAGAAGAAACGAGAGAATCAGGGCCAGGGCCCGGATCGGCCAAGGATGAACGGGAATCCTCCACGCTGTGCGAGAACGGGAAAGCTGCACGGCCCTGCCATGTCGCGCGGAGAGTTGTCCGAGATCAGTTATCCGGGAGCGAAAAGGCATGAGAAAGACTTGAAAGACTAGGCCAGAATCAGGGATGAAGCGCGTTACAATTTCGTCACATTTGCATCCTTTGATAAGAGAGGGCGGCCCGGATTTTCCAAGCCGCCCTCCGGTAGTTTTCAGAGTGAACCGTTCGGTGACTCTATGGATTCTTGATTACTGATTGGAGATGCCGACCGGGTAGGCCGTGGCACCATCTCCGGCACCATTGATGTTCTGGGCGCTAAGCTTGAGGTTCGGAGCCGCCACATTCGTGGCGAGATAGCTCTGAATGAAGTCACGAACCCCCGTGACGGTGGCACTGGCGACCCCGTTGCTGTTGAGCAGGATGTGGTCGTAGTTCCAGAGGGTGTAGCCGCCGTTGGCCGCGTAGGTGGTGGCCACGGTGGAGGCCAGCGCCGGGGTGGCAACCGCACCGGCGGCACCGACCCCATTGTAGCTCAGGAAGATCGGAAGCTGTCCGTTGCCGTTGGTGTTGGAGTTATTGCCGATATTGGCCAGCGACTCGTAGGTGAGGAGGTAGTTGGCTCCATCCTTGGTCCACTGGTTGGTGATGGAGGCATCCGAGTTCGTGGTGAACACTGAGCGTGCCGCGGGGCTATCGGTCAGGTTTACGGCAGCGTTGGTGTAGTAGTTGGACGTCTTGTAGTAACTCGCGATCGTGAAGGTCGAGTAGGTGTTGGTCTTGCCGATCACCTTGAGGGCAACCGTGTAACCTGTGGCCGGATCAACCGGACTGAAGGTGCCTCCGAAATTGGAGTTCACACCAACCGAGGGGTTGGTCACGATGTTGGTTGCCGTGAAGTTGGTCGTCACCGCAGTGATTACCTTGTTACCGGTGGTCACATACTGGAGGTTGGTGCCGCCGAGGAGGGAGTAGACATTCTTGATCGAGTCCGAACCCTGAGCCCAACCGGCATTCCCCGCTTTCTGAGCAAGGCCGTCAACCTGTGTGGCGGGCCAGAGGCCGATTGCGGAGATCGTCTTGACGCCCCCGTTGGTGACATAGGCAAACGCCTTGTGGTTATAGGTGTCGGAAAGGCCGCCGGCACCCACCTCATTGTAGACATTCACCCTGGCACCTGCGTCGATGTCACGGCCGCTGAGCCAGACGGTCGCATTGGAGTCGGCCGAGTTGCCCGTGAAGAGCGAGAGCGGGGCATTACCGTATTTGAACAGGACCCTAGCCTGGGCCGCCGTGATCGAGGTCACGCCGGTGTTGGTCCAGTTCCTGTCGGCGGCGAAGCCGTAGGTCGAGACATCGACCTTCACGTCGTTGGCGGCCTTCTGATACTTCTGCGGAGTCGCCGTGGTGGCGCCGGGCAGGAACTGGCTTAGCGTCGTCCCGTTGAAACGCGAGATGGCGGCACTGGTGTTTGCGACGGCGAGCGTCGGCTGAATGAGATCAGCCGTGACTCCGCTGGTATCGGTCAGGAGGCTGTTCGTGGAGATGTTGGCAGTGCCGGGCGTCGTATTGGTGGAGATGAAGGGAACCTTGGCGAAGGCGGCATTCGTCGCCAGCAGGGCGCGCACGGCGGCCTCTCCTCCGTTCCAGTAGATGCCGATGAAGGTTCCGTCGGCCTTCTTGAAGAGGTTGAAGACCGCGTTGTCGACATCAGAGTTATTCGTCGTCGCCCCGCTGGTTCCGATGAGCTGGATGCCGGGAATCGCCCTGATGGCCGGTGTCACGCTCTTGCGTGTTGCCTGTGCTCCGACAATGTAGACGTTACCGGCGTGAGCCGTTCCGCCGAGGGCCGTGGCGAGGGCCGCCAAGGCCAGGAGTGGTTTCTTGATGGTTTTCATATTATCGATTGTTTTGGTCGTTGTTTTGGTGATGGGCGACCACCGGTTATGGAGGTCATGCATCATGACTTATCACGACCTTTATGATCGTCAATTATTTTTAAAATGTTTTTTATGGTGATTGTGTGAATTGTTCAGATATCCCACCGATCAGATCGTCATCAGCAGGAAGAGCCGTCTACTGAGAAATCTTTCCCGATAAGCTACTAGACTGTTGCATAGACAGAACAGCTGGCTGCCCAAAGCCCGATCCACCCCGCCAAGGCAAGGCGGTGTGGAAAGAATCAAGCGCGGCCTACTTGACCGTCTCCCCTCGCTCGGAAGCCGCCTGCATCTTGAGGAAGGCATCATTGCCCATCAGGGCGCGCATCGTGTTTTCCGCCTCCTCACTCGCCCTCCTGAACTGCTCGCGGTATTCGGCGGAGTCGGGAGGTGCAGTGACATTGCTCATTCGCTCGGCGAACTGCGACAAGGTCCGGGCATACATCGACTCGTCATGCTCGGTCACCTCACCCAGCTTTTCGGGATCGGCATAAACAGCAGGTGTGGGAAGGGGCTCCGGAGGAGGCTCCTGCGCGGACTCCTCCTGAGAGGCGATAGCGCCATGATCCTTGGCCAGGGAGGGAGAATCGGTGCCCCGTACTTCGAGAGAGGATCCGTTCACGGGATGAGAGATCCGGGCGGAGGAAGCCTCCGTAGAGGAAGGGATAACCGAGGAATCTCCCGTCCGAGCATCTTCGGCGGATGATGGAGACCGGGAGACCAGGAAAGAGGGTGCGGGCAGTGCCGCAGTGGCGCGAATCTCCCTCTCCTGATCAAGCGATTCCCTGAGCAGCATTGCTCCCACCGCGCCGATGGCGAGGAGGCTGCCCGAGAGCAGGAGCATCCGGTGGGAGATTGCGGGTAATTTTGAAGGGAATCTCATCGGGTTGGCTATTGTAGCATGCAATAAGCCACGGAGCCGGGACAACACAAGAGGGAGTTCGGCCGCGACAGCACAAAGGGCTGGCCGGCAATGTGCCGACCAGCCCCGGATTGTGCGGGTTCCGAAGCCGGAAGCTTCAGGACCGAAGGTGAACCACTCTTACTTGTTGTAGATGGTGGCTCCGCCGTCAGCGCGGGTGACGTTCAGATCGGAGACCTTGGCATTCGGAGCGGCGACCGTAGGGACCGTCGCGGTCACGATGGCGTTGAACACCGAGGAGGCTCCAGCCTGGGCGTTGGTGCTCAGGAGGGCATACTCGTAGTTCCAGAAGGTGTAGCTACCATTCTTGATCTTGCTCTGGATCAAGCTCTTGGCGGTAGCCTGAGCATTGGTATCCGCGATTGAAGATCCTTGGATTCCGTCACCATTATAGTTCAGAAGAACGGGGTAGTTGCTGCTGAGCGTGCTCTTGGTGATGGCGTCACCCACGGAGGCGTAGGTCACGAGGTAGTTGGAGCTGGACGGAACCGTCACAGGGAACGCAACCAGATTCGTGGACTTGCCGTTGGTTCCGGCGAGGGTTCCGGCGATCGTCGGAGGAGTCACGTTCGTGTAGAGGTTCGTGGCGATGTAGTAGTAGACGTACTTGTAGGAAGCATATGCGGTGGCACTTCCGGCGGCATTGGTGGTCACAACAGCGGCCGTGGCGGGAGCCACAGGGCTGGTGCTGAGCGCACCATTATAAACTCCCCCGTTCACGCTGGCGCTGGTTCCCTTCACGGTGTTGGTGAAGATGTTCGTCGCCGTGAAGTTGGTGTACACCACTGAGATCACCTTGTTGGTGGCGGGACCATAGACGACCAGGTTCGCGTTAAGCGGAGCGATGGAACCGACGAGGGTGCCACCGGAGCTCTGACCGTCATCACCGGGGGCGGTGACCAGACCATTGATCACATTGGTCGGGTAGAGTGTGAGCTCGGTGATGGTCTTGGCGGTGGTATCGGTCTTGGTGACCTTGTAGTTCATGGTTGCCTTGAGGGCGCCATAGCCGGTTTCGTTGAAGGCTGTGATACG
>Ga0007809_10000189_pt1 | contig 24833 bp, 18 predicted proteins | sample CryBogCBE02Aug07_FD_60383 | JGI IMG/M metagenome (GOLD analysis project Ga0007809, IMG submission 60383) | Freshwater microbial communities from Crystal Bog, Wisconsin, USA - CBE02Aug07 | ecosystem: Environmental > Aquatic > Freshwater > Lake | place: Crystal Bog, Wisconsin, USA | collected...
GCACAACTCGGTCAAAGATTGATCGACGGAGTGGCAAAGTCTTTGGCTGAGGAATTCTTTACAAAATTTGAAGATCAACTCAAAGCTCGCTTCCCTACGAACGAAGTTGCTCCAAAAATCACAAAAGAACCCAATGATCAGAGCAAGTCAGAGAACTCATCCCGTTTCAAGTGGGTTTTAGCATTATTGGCAATTGCTGCTGTTGCAGCGCTTGGGCTTTTTGCTAATCCATCTTGACCTAGGCAAAGGCAATGGGAAAGGCCATGTCAAAGGCTAAGTCAAAGACCATAGTAATGCCAAGGCCGTCAAGGAATCTGCCCTAATTTAAAACTCAAGGCCTAGCAAGAGCGTGGCGGACCGCAACCTGAGTTTGTACTTTAATCAAGTTGGCCCTGTAGGCTGCTGAGGCATGGATATCCTCATTGAGATCTGACTTATCGATCTGTATACCTTCTACAGCCTCAGCAGTGAAACTCTTATTAAGGGCCTCTTCTAGCCCTTTATGTCTGAAAACACCGTTTCCAGCGCCCGTTACTGCAACATGAACTCCGTGGACCGTTTGCGCGACAAAAACCCCTACAAGTGCAAAACGAGATGCGGGTTGCTTGAATTTAGCATAGGCAGCTCTTTTTGGAATAGGGAAACTTACGCTTGTGATCAACTCACCAGGTTCAAGTGCAGTGGCATACATTCCTAAGAAGTAATCTTGGGCATTTATTTTTCTTGTATTCGTTTGAATCGTAGCACCCAGAGCAAGACAAGCACTTGGATAGCAAGCTGCAGGGTCATTGTTAGCAATTGATCCACCAATAGTGCCAATGGCTCTAATCTGTCGATCCCCAATCCCTGATGCAAGTTCTGAGAGAGCTGGAATGAATTTCTTTACATCCGCATTGTTCTCAACTGACTGGTGCTTTGACATTGCACCAATAACTATAGTGTCACCCACGTGCTTAATGCCGTGTAACTCTTTAACTTCACTTAAATCAACTAAGGTTTCTGGACTCATTAATCTTACCTTCATTGAGGCAAGCAAAGTTTGTCCTCCAGCCAAAGCTTGACCACCGGCGGCTAGTAATTTAGTAGCCTCATTAATCAATGTTGGTCTTTCATATTGAAATGCGTGCATAAGAGAGCTCGTAGAAGTTTGTAAAGTTTTTCAAATAATTTCAAACAACATTTTAGTTGCTATTTTGGATTTTCAATTTATAACTTGTTTGCAAGGAGTTATCCTTGGATATTTTAAAAAATTGTAATTGAAGATAATTCATCTGTGGTTTAAGAAAATGTCAATTACTCTACTTTTATGGCTAGATCACGGACCAATTGACCCCAAAATGCATAATCCGAGGCCAAGGTAGAGGCCATAAGGGAGGCCGATGTCCCCGTTGGAGCAAGTCCCAGACCACGCATTCGGTCTTGAACTTCTGGGAGTTTGATTATTTTGACAATTTCGGTGTTCAGCCTACTTAAAAGGGCATCCGGTGTGTTCGAGGGAGCGAATATACCGTGCCAAGAACTTCCAATTACGCCGTTTAAATCAAGGCCAGAGCCGGTCTCAGATACAGTTTGAACATCTGGCAATGCGTCAATTCTATTGTCACCAGAGATAGCGATCGCCTTAATTTTTCCTGCCTTAATTGAGGGGATCGCAGTCGTAGAGGCCTCAAGTGAGAGACTTACAACGCCGCTCATCACATCCGCGGCAGGATTGGTCTTGTAGGGAATATGATTAAACTTGATCCCCAACTTTTGCGCCCAAGCCTCCATAGCGATATGAGGTTGGGAGCCCACACCGAGGGATGCGTAATCAATTTTGCCAGGGTTTTTCTTTGCGTATTCAACCAACTCTTTAAGATTGTTGTAGGGAACGCTTGGCGCAGCAGTTATAACGTGCGGAACCGTTAGAACCTGACAAACAGATTTAAAGTCTTTTAGCGGGTTGTACTTTGCGGTTGTATAAACATGGGGAGCAATTGCCATAACAGATTTGACGGCAAAAAATAAGTTGTAGCCATCCCCCGCTTGAACTGCGGCACTCTCGGCGCCAATCATTCCTCCCGCTCCTGGTTTGTTATCAATAATAACGGGCTGGCCAAGCGCCTGACTTAACCTATCACCAATAAGTCGTGCAATAACGTCAGGAGAGATTCCTGCAGCAAAAGGAACTATGAACTTAATTGGACGACTAGGATATGCTGCAGGACCAGATTGCGCTCTAGAGATAGCAGGCTCCAATAATAATCCCGTTGATAAAAAAGGGGTAATAGTCGAAACGATACTCTTAACTGCTTGCCTGCGGTCCATAATGTTCTCCAAAGTGTTTATGTAACTTGCATCAGTATCACAAATAGAACTAGATTTCTCTTAAGTATTTACACTAAATTTACAAATAAATGGTTTCAACCAACACCAACCTTGTTAAATAAAAAACTATGAATTTGGGTTTAAAGGAATATTTTTCATACAAACTGAATTTGTATGAATTCTATAGAACTAATTGCCCATGGCGAATTGCATTTTGAAGGGAATACAAATTTACAATAATTGCGTGAATAGACAGTTTATTGATTTTTCAAGTCAGTAAAATATTTTTATGTTTTGTAAAAAATTATCAAAAACAACTTTCATTGATTCACATATGCAAAAACAATCCCTGCGACTTCTGCTCATTTGTACAGGTTTGATATTTTCATCAAATATTTTTGCACAAGCCAAGAACTTTGAAGGTTTTGATGTAAACATTGCAACGGGTCTCACCCAGATGAGATATTCCTCCAGCGTTGAGAACACACCCAGCGTTACCGTACAAAAAGATCCAACCAACACTACCCCAGTGATTTCTAGTCTGGGTTATTCTGTTGCTATTTCTGACAACTTTGTCTTAAGCGGTGCTTTCAATTATGAGATATTCAAATCGAAACAAACAAATGTGAATATTTATGCCAATGGAACCTTATTGCCCTTGGCCGGCAAATCTCAAGGTTTACAAAACCTAGAAGGTATCTCATTGAAGTTTGGTAAGGTAATTGAAGCCTCTACCTTAGCTTACGTAAAAATTGGAAGTACATCAGCTGCTCAATATGGATCAAACAATGACGGTAGCGCTTTCAATAGCAGTCAAGTTAAATACACTATCTACGGAATAGGCTTCAGGGAGCTACTCACGCCTAACATCTTCGTTTTAGGTGAAATCGACTACAACAAAATGACTGATACCTCTACGAACAAAATCATCAGAGGTAGCTCATACGTTATTGACGGTTACAGTGATGGGTATGCACTTCTCATGGGAATGGGATACAAGTTTTGATTTAATATTCACTTTCATTGTTATAAAGCCCCTCTTTATAGCTTAAAGTAATATATAAAGCATAAAAATATATTTTGAGTTATTACGCTGAGACATTAAAGTCTGAGCATGTTTGATATTTACTTTGTTTTAGCTGGTTTCTTTGTAGGAACGGTCGTGGGACTCACCGGAGTCGGAGGCGGTTCGCTCATGACCCCATTACTTATTTTCCTAATGGGGGTAAAGCCCCATATGGCTGTAGGTACAGATCTGCTTTTTGCAGCCATCACCAAATCAGGCGGTACATTCTCCCTGTGGAGACAGAAGTTAATACCTTGGAGAGTCGTTGCTCATTTGAGTCTGGGCAGTATTCCAGGGTGCTTGGCTACCATTTATATCCTAAGCCAATTCGATCTTACAAGCTCTCAAGCGGAGATCTTGATTAAACGCACCCTTGGGGTAGCACTCTTACTCACTGCGGCCTCTCTCTTGTACAAAGTCCTAAGAACTTCGAAAACCAAGCTGTTATCAGAATCCAACGATTCTGCAAACTCTAAATTTACGGAGTCAGAGAGCTTCCCGCACCCAAATGCCCAAAACACCATCAGTATCAGCGCTACTGTTGCTTTGCAAAGCAATCAATCAATTGAGGATGTAGATTCTCTTCAAACCAAACATCCGGTACTGACAATACTTTTAGGTTTTTTCATCGGCTCGATGGTTACATTGACGTCTGTTGGGGCAGGTGCAATTGGCGTGAGTGTATTGATGCTTTTATATCCAAGACTTCCCCTACCCCGAATTGTTGCCGCAGACATTGCATATGCAGTACCGCTCACACTTTTAGCGGGTCTTGGGCATGCAGGTCTTGGAACAGTAGATTGGGGACTACTTTTTAAACTAGCCCTGGGGTCATTACCAGGAATATGGGTTGGAGCACATCTACTGACTCGAACCTCTGAGCGCTTCATCAGACTATCACTCAGCATACTATTGGCCTGGGCAGCAGGTAAACTGCTTTTTGTTTAACCTAAAATCCGATTGGTCTTACGTTTCAGTCCAATTCAGAGTGAATCAATCTTATTTTGAATCATTTCGGCAAATATTAGCTTTTTAACTCACTACTTTTCTATTTTTACAACATGACCAGTTCTTCACCTTTTAGCTCAAAACCAGGTAATGCTATTGCTCAATGGTCTAAACCTAGCGCAGAATTCGATCTGCGTTTAAAGAACACACTATCAAGACTTGAGCAAAGCATAAGGACATTAAATCCAATCAAACAGGCCAGCAGCCTTGGACCAGAAGATATAGTGATTACGCATTTGTTAGAAACAATTGGGATCGCTGTCCCGGTATTTGTCTTAGAAACAGGGGCTTTACACCACCAAACAATCGCATTATTAGAAAGACTCCAAGCAAACACAAAGATGCCACTTGAAATATACCGTCCCAAAGCAGAACGGGTGATTGAGTTTGTTAAAACCAAGGGACAAAAATCAATATATGAATCGATCGAGAATCGCAAATCTTGTTGTCAGATACGAAAAATTGAACCCCTTAGTAGAGCCCTAAATGGACAAAGAGCATGGATTACAGGCCTTAGACGCGAGCAGTCTCAAACCAGATCTGAGGTTAATTTTCTTGATAATTCAGAACTCAGTACAAAAGGCTACACGAAAGTAAATCCTTTGGTTGAATGGAGTTGGGGGGATGTTTGGAACTATATTGAAAAACACTCTCTTGATTTCAACCCCTTACATGATGAGTTTTATCCCAGCATAGGTTGTGCGCCTTGCACCAGAGCCATCAGCTTAGGTGAAGAGTTTAGAGCTGGGAGGTGGTGGTGGGAAGACGAGAACGCAAAAGAGTGTGGTTTGCATGTGAAAAGCCCCCAACAAACTTCCTCAAGTTTGTCATAGATTACAACCGTAAAATAGACTCTGTAGTTTTTATTTCCAATTAAATTCCCCTGTATTTAAGAGCCTCCATGACTGAAATTGATAACTTGATGAACACTTCGGCTTCTGACGAATCCAAAGCATTACACACTGGACACGCCAGACACGCACCTGGTCCCAGTGTTGGGCATACCCTTAGTCAGTCACACTTAGACGGGTTGGAGAGTGAGACTATTTTCATTTTGCGAGAGGTTGCAGCAAGCTTTGAAAAGCCTGCCCTCCTCTTCTCTGGAGGCAAAGACTCTTTGGTCATGCTTCGGTGCGCAGAAAAAGCGTTCGGTGTCGGGCGCATCCCATACCCGTTACTCATGATAGATACGGGTCATAACTTTCCAGAGGTAACAGATTTCAGAGACTACAGAGCCAAACAGCTCAAAGCGCACCTAATCGTTCGAAGCGTCGAAGACTCCATGAAAAGGGGAACAGTAAGATTGAGTCGTCCCGATGAGTCAAGAAACGTGCACCAATCAGTGACGCTTTTGGAGGCCGTAGAAGAACATAAATTTGATGCATTAATTGGCGGCGCAAGGCGAGATGAGGAAAAGGCGCGAGCAAAGGAGCGCATTTTCTCCCACCGCGATAGCTTCGGAACTTGGCAACCCAAGTCTCAACGCCCAGAACTTTGGAGTCTCTTTAACACCAAAATCCAGCCTGGTGAGCATTTTCGGGTCTTTCCGATATCCAACTGGACTGAGATGGATGTATGGCAATACATTGAACGTGAGCAAATTGAATTACCAAGTCTTTACTACAGTCACAAAAGAGAGGTTGTAGACCGACGCGGTTTATTAGTCCCCGTCACCGAATTAACTCCTCCAAAACCTGGTGAAACTCCGAAAATGGTAGACGTTAGGTTCCGAACTGTTGGGGACATTACATGCACTTGTCCAGTTGCAAGTCTAGCAAAAAATCCAAAAGAAATTGTCATTGAAACTTTAAGCGCAACAATGAGTGAAAGAGGAGCTACGCGTATGGATGACCAAACCTCAGAGGCCTCTATGGAGAAAAGAAAACGAGATGGATACTTCTAACAAAAATAATTTCTAACGCTCTTCTAAATTCAAAATTAAGTCATGTCAATCATTACTCATAACTCATCTCGCGTTGATACCCTAGACGAATCAACGTCTTTAGATCAACCACTTTATGCATTGAAGTTCATTACGTGTGGCTCCGTAGATGACGGTAAAAGTACCCTTATTGGTCGTCTTTTGGTGGACTCTCAAGCGGTGCTTGAGGACCATTTAGCCGGAGTACAGCGTCAAGGCGAAACTGATTTGGCACTTTTAACTGACGGGCTATCTGCAGAGCGCGAACAAGGCATAACGATTGATGTGGCTTACCGTTACTTTGCAACAGAGAGCAGAAAATTCATCATTGGTGACGCGCCAGGACACGAGCAATACACTCGCAATATGGTAACCGCAGCGTCTAGCGCGGACGCAGCTCTCGTGATTGTTGATGCAACAAAACTTGAGTGGTCCAAATCAAATCTGATACTACTAGATCAAACACGTAGACACTCACTTTTGGCTAAACTCTTAAGAGTTCCCAGTATTGTTTTCGTTATCAATAAACTAGACGCTGTTGAGGATCCAACAACAGCATACAAAAACATTAAAAATGCCCTTACATCATTTGCCTCTCAAGCTCAAATTGAGGTGAGTGCAGTTGTGCCTATATCGGCTTTAAAGGGCTGGAATGTCGTTAATTCAAAAGAGCAGTGGTGTGGATACAGCGGACCTAGCCTGATATCTATTCTGGAAAAACTTCCCTGCACACCATCAGAATCTAAAGGAATAACTACCGTATGTGTGCAATGGGTAGAAAAGCAACATGACTCCAACCGGACTGACAAAGGCCGACGTGTACTTTGGGGAAGAGTTGCAAATGGAACTTTAAAAGTGGGAGACTTGGTACAAGTACATCCAAGCGGACAAAGTGCAAAAGTAGTGGAAATAATCAATGCTGTAAGGCATTCAAATGACCCCTTATTGGGATTTGCAGGGCAGCAAGTAGGAGTCTCTTTAGAACGTGAAATAGATGTATCAAGGGGCGACTGGCTTGTCGCCAAAGACGATAAGATGTCAACTCATGCCATTGAATCTCAACGCCAAATTTCCGCTACCCTGGCCTGGATGGACGAAGAGCCTCTTGTCAAAGGAAGAATTTATTGGGCACTTCACGGCCACCAATGGGTAAAAGCACAGGTTAGCCAAATACATCACAGATTGAACATATTAACTTTAGATCAAGAGCCAACCGAAACACTAGAGACCAATGCAATTGGGCGCGTAGAGTTAACTTTCAAGGAACCAGTGCTAGTTAAAAGTTTTCAAGAATCAAGACTGATGGGTGCCATGATTTTGGTTGATACTGCCTCTCACAAGACTTCTGCTGCTTTGCTTGTAAATTAATCAAAAATAAATACGATTTGATTAGTTGAGTTTTCTCATCAAATGGTACGTGTAAATGAATTCATAAACAGCTTGGGATAAGGGGACGTTTTTGTCTGAAAAGGTTAAATTGTCCATCAATTGACCAATGCTGGAAAGATTGAAATTTTCATTTGAGCTTGTCGGTAAATCTTTATTGCTACAAAAACCCATTGACCATTTTTCAAAACTACGTTTCTTAATTTTTCCTGAGGATAAAATTTTCAAATCTGTATGCTTATTATTTTGTTCAATCTTAGTTTTGAAAATAAACTCAACTGAATCTTTATTACCTTCCAACAACTGTAGAAATTGGCTTTTGTAAAAAATCAGCATTCCAGTAATCCCGTTCGAGACATTTGTATTTCTTGCATTGATCAACATACGATCAAGATCTGTGGAACTTAAATTCTCTAAAACACGAGTGCTTTTATACACCAATTCATAGTACATAAATAAAATAAAAATTCACCTGAGGAATATATTATATTTTGCAATTTGATAAAATATAGATGGCTTTATAATTTTCTTGTAAAGCAAAATAGAGAAATTAAAAAGTTGTCCAATCTTCTCGGCATATATGAATACAAAAGGATACCAAGCTATCTCAAAGTGCAAGTATCACAAGGCTTTATTGATTTTCTGCTAAACGTATCTAATCTTATTTTTCTATAAAGCTCTGAATAACATATTTCAATTACGCTTTGCTTACCATAGTCACCCCAGGAAAAATCAGCGCATTCAATCATGATTTATAAGAATTTAACAAAATTTTGCAGCTGCAGCAGATTTAATATTTGAACCTTCTTAATCGCAAAGCGCTGATATAGATTATGTTTAAGATTAGTAATTGAAATAAATCAATTGACTTAAATCAATTAAATACAAACAATAAAGTGAAGAACTCACACACTCTTGAGCTCTTATTCTTGAGGGTTAGTTAACACACATATATTTTTATATATTCAGAATAAAGTCAAGCATTCTGGCTAATCACTTTATGAATAACGCAATGCCTTTCACAATTAAAACTGCAAGCTTAAGCGGACTGAACCACCTGGTAGTTCTATTTATAATTTATTCTTTTACAAACTTTGCTTATCCAGTTGACATATCCTCAGGCTCAATTCTTCAGGGAATTCAGTCCCAAGTATCTACATTCAACCTCCCCCACAGTGACGCCAAACACGAGACCCAAAGACCAACCATAAATGATTCAAGGGATATCAAATTTAGCTTATATCAGATCAACTTTACAGGTAACTACAAAATACCGTATCTAGATTTACAAAAGATAATTGCCAAATATTTAAACCACCCCCTCACATTTAATGAGCTCAGATACATAACAGATGAGGTGGTGCAGTATTACAGTGCACATGGCATCCTTGCTAAAGCACTCCTCCCAGAGCAAGAGATTACAAACGGCGTCCTGAGTATTCTAATTATTGAAGCCTCTGTAGGTGGGATTCTTATAAATAATCAATCCAAGCGTGTGGATAAGAAACGTATCGAAACGTGGATAAATAGTGTAATTCCTGTTGGAACTAAGCTATCGTTGATTGCACTTGAACGTGCTGTGCTAACCCTAAATGATCAACCCGACCTTCAAGTGACAAGCTCCTTCAGTGAAGGGCAAAATCATAGCGAAACACAACTGATACTTACAGTCACAGATAAACCATTGATTATCGGAAGCTTTTCAACCGATAACTATGGTCAGACCTCTACAGGGAATAATAGAGCCTCCATGAATTTCAGTCTGAATGGATTTTTTGAAATAGGTGAAGAGTTTAATTTTTTTGGGCTCTACTCCAAGGGATCTAGTTACACCCGTTTAGCACTTAACCTCCCCTTAAAATCAAGTGGGTTAAGAGCGGGAATAAATACAAGCTATCTACATTACGATATTATTAATCCTTCCTTTAGTCAATTAAATTTAAACGGTACTTCAAGCACCGTGGGAACTGAGTTCACCTATCCCTTAATTAGAAGTAGGCCATCAAATATCTATGTCTCTGGTAATTACAATTTCAGCACATTTACCAACTCCGCCATTCTCTCAACCATCAATCAATACAACACATCAGTTTATCAAACAGGGCTTTACGGTAATGGTTTGGATAACATCTTAGGAGGTGGATTTAACTCAAGTTCTTTGATCATCTCTAATGGCCTAGTCAATCTGAACAACTCACCCTCACTACCACTAGACACTGTGGGTCCTAAGATCAATGGAGGTTTTAGTAAATTGCGTTACTCAATTAATAGAAACCAAGTTATCAACTCATACCTTTCAGCCTACCTTGGGCTAACAGGACAATTCGCAAGTAAAAACTTGGATTCATCTGAGCAGATTTATTTTGGAGGGCCATACGCAGTTCGTGCCTACGCATCAGGTCAAGCTAATGCATCTCAGGGAGAGATTATGACGTTTGAATTGAGTCAATTTTTACCTATGGGTTTAATTCTCACTGAGTTCTATGATTACTCCAATTTGGATACGTTTAAGAACACTAATTTTCAGGGTGCTCCACTGCAAAACTCCTACTCTTTGCAAGGATTTGGAGGTAGCTTGGGATGGGCAGGCGAGGCAGGAATAAAAATTAAGGCGACCTTTGCAGTGCCAACAGGCTCTTTAACTCCAACGGTTAACCAAGCACTCACTGGGAGTGGAGGTACATCAAATCGTTTATGGTTAACTGCGTCAATTCCCTTTTAAGAGTGTATTTATACGTCTAATCATCTCACTCAAATTTATAAAGTAATCTGGAGTATCAACAGATATTCTTGGATATGTATCAGTGAGTTAACAAGATCACATACTAACAATTACTCTGTCTCAAAAAAACGTCTAAACACTGTCATTACCGGTTGTATGCTGGTTGCCTCGGGATTGATATTAGCAAGTCCTCCCACCTTAATAAATGCACCCTCTAATACATCACTGCCCAGTGGCGGTTCTGTAGTTTTGGGTAGCGCTACGATATCCCCCGTCTCCAGTACTCTAACAATATCTCAGACAACTAAGAAAGTGATCATCAACTGGAATGAATTTGATATTGGATCAAATGCTTCAGTCGTCTTTAATCAACCAAGCGGGGACGCAATTGCGTTGAACCGGATCAATAGTCCAAATGCCACTCAGATTTTTGGCAATCTAAACTCTAACGGACAAATCTATCTCCTTAATTCAAATGGAATCTACTTTGCACCTAGTGCAAATGTAAATGTTGGTGGGATAGTTGCTACAACTGGAGCAATGCAGGATAGCGAGTTTATAAACGGCAGCACAAGGTTCAAATCTATGAGTTATAAGGGAGCGGCTCTTGGATCTGTAATTAATGATGGAAATATCCAATCAGGACTAGGGGGTTATCTTGCACTTCTCGCACCTGAAGTCATTAACAACGGATTAATCGTTGCAAGCCAGGGCAGTATTGCTTTGGTTGGCGGGAGAGGTGATATTACTTTAAATTTTGGCCCTTTTGCAACTCTTAATAGCGTAACGATAAAGCAAGAACTTTTAAATTCCTTAATTCAAAAACACATTGCTGTAAAAAGTTCAAATGGTCAAATCATTCTCTCAAATAAAGCGGTTGTAGAGTTAACGGGTAGCGTCATCAACTCTGGAACGATTGAGGCAAACGGGGTTACGAGTAACGGCGGAAGAGTCATCTTAAGTGCGACAAACTCCGTAAAAAATAGCGGCACAATTACTGCTGATGGATCAAGTCTTAACAAGGCAAACGCAGGGTCTATTTCTCTTGTGGTCGACTTAAATAATACCAAAGGCCAACTATTTGTTGGAGGTAACTTAAGCGCTCAGGGGATTAGTTTAAGCAGTAATATTGGCGGTAAGGTTGGAGGTAATGTTGTCGGTAGTGCAAATGGTGGAAATGGTGGAAATATTGAAACCTCTGGTAGCCATGTTTTTATTGCGCCCAAGACAAATATCAATACCCATTCAATTATCGGCAAACAAGGTACTTGGACTATTGATCCAACTGACTTTACTATTTCAAGCAGCGGTGCAGATATAAGCGGATCAACGCTGTCCAACAATTTAGCTACTACAAATGTTGTGATTTCAAGCGTTCAGGGAACATCTGGAGTCGCGGGTTCATTAGGGAATATTTTTGTGAACGATGCCATCAGTTGGGTAAGTAACTCCTCCCTGACTCTTAATGCACAAAGCAATATCAATATCAATAGTCCGATCACAGCACTTGGAAATAGCGCTAAAGTTATTTTGCAATTTGGACAGGCTTCTGTTAACGCTGGAAACACGTCCAATTATTTTCTTAATTCGAGCATCAATCTTCAACCAGGTAACAACTTCAGCACGCAACTTGGCAATAACGGCCCCACCATTAACTACAACGTCATCAATTTATTGGGAGGTATGGGTAGCACAAGCGGGCAAGATCTACAAGGCATTAATGGAGCACTGGGCAATAATTTTGCACTTGGTAAAAATATTGATGCAACAATCACCCAAGGCTGGAACGGTGGTGCTGGTTTCATACCAATCGGCACATTAGCATCCCCTTTTACTGGAAATTTTGATGGCCTGGGACACAGTATTTCCAATCTATCCATAAGTCAATTGGGTACTGCGAATATCGGTTTAATTGGTGCAACGCTTGGCAACAATACGATACAAAATATTGGACTACTTGGAGGGACAACGCTAGGAGGTGCAGGTACAGGAGGTTTAATTGGCAACAGCAATTCAAGTCTTATAAACAACAGTTACAACACGGGAAGCGTAACCGGAGGCGCAGGCACCGGTGGCTTGGTAGGAAGTAGCATAAGCGGAAATATTACCAGCAGTTACAGTACTGGTGTAATCACAGGGGCCGCCGGCACAGGCGGCATAGAGGGCTCAGTTACAACAGGAAGTCTCAGTTCAAGCTATGCTACAGGCAGCGTAAATGGGGAAGCTGGAACAGGTGGTCTTATTGGTTCAATGACTTCCGGAACAGTCCTCAACAGTTACGCTTCAGGAAATACAAATGGAGCCGCAGGAACCGGTGGTCTCGTTGGCTCCCTTACCTCAGGTACCGTAACCAATAGCTACGCAGTTGGTAACGTCGCAGGAGCGGCAGGCACTGGGGGATTAATAGGTACGATAACTTCGGGTTCAATTAATGACAGCTACGCAGCAGGCAGTGTATCGGGGGATGCGGGCACAGGCGGGTTAGTAGGAGCGAGCGCTGGAGTAATTAACAACAGTTACTGGAACTCTACAAAGGCTCCGATGGGCTCCGTTGGAGGTGGAAGTCCTTTGACTACGAGTCAAATGCAACAACAAAGTAGTTTCACCACATGGGACTTTGGCTTGAGTTGGTTTCAGTATTCTGCACTCACATATCCGTTACTAAGGTCATTCATGACTCCATTAACAGTTTCTGCATCAAGTCCTTCTGTAATTTATTCAAATAGTGTTTTCAAAGGACCCTTGGGTTTGAATTATTCAACTTCAATAAATGGCAATATTTTAGGATCAGCCGTATATACAGGCACATGGGCGACAGCCTCTAATGTTGGTACTTATTCTATTATTCCAAGTGGTTTGTATTCAAACCAGTCGGGATACATCATCAATTACGCAAACGGAAGCCTAACTATAAAGCAGGCGCCACTCCTCATTTCTGGGGCAAACACAATAACTACTTACAGTGCGACGACACAAACAAACACCCTTAGCACAATAAAATCAAATGGATTAATGGTTGGGGATAGCATAACTGGGGTTACTGGTTTAGCAAGTGGAGTCTTTTACAGTCCAACCCCATATGTAGACAATCTATCGGGAGCAATAGGGACAGGCCTTAATAATTATGCAATAAGTTACACAAATGGAAGCTTAATGATTGGGCAAGCACCTTTAGTTGTCAATGGTGTGAATAATACAACGCAATATAACGGGGTATCTCAAACGAATGGAGTAGCGTCTTATACGGGCGCTAAAGGATCGGATATTTTTATTATCAGTGGTTACGCATCCGCCACCAATTACAGTCCAATTCCTTATTCCGATAATTTAAGCCTATCGGGTACCGCTTTGAGTAATTACATGGTCACTTACAACAACGGTAGCCTAGGCGTATCTCAAGCTACTCTAGCGGTAACAGGAACCAACAACTCTGTCACTTATAACTCATTACCTCAGTCCAACACGGGTGCAACTTATAGCGGTCAAAAAGGTGGGGACTCCTTTACAGTCAGTGGATATGCATTGGGTAAGAACTATAGCCCATCTGCTTACTCAGATAATTTGCTGATCTCTGGACCTGCAGCTAACAACTATAGTGTTATTTATAATAATGGTTCACTTACGATCAAACAAGCACCCTTATCAGTTACAGGTGCAACAACAGTTTCAGCGTATGACGCTTCATCACAAAAAAATATTCTGACTACAAATAGCTACTCCGGTCTTTTGGGTAGCGACAGCATAACTTCGGTTAAGGGTTTGGCGAGTGGAACCTTTTACAGTCACGCACCCTATGTGGACGATCTATCCGGAGCAACAGGGACAGGCCTTAATAATTATGCAATAAGCTACACAAATGGAAGCTTAATGATTGGGCAAGCACCTTTAGTTGTGTATGGTGTGAATAATACAACGGAGTATAACGGGGTATCTCAAACGAATGGAGTAGCGTCTTATACGGGCGCTAAAGGTTCAGATATTTTTATTATCAGTGGTTACGCATCCGCCACCAATTACAGTCCAATTCCTTATTCCGATAATTTAAGCCTATCGGGTACCGCTTTGAATAATTACGTGGTCACTTACAACAATGGTAGCCTAAGGGTATCTCAAACACCCCTGACTATTACAGGATCAACCACCTACAACGAATACAACGGGTTAATACAAACCAACACGATAAGCTCATTAAGTAAAGGAGCATTAAAAGGGACTGATACGATTGAAAGTATTCAAGGTTTGGCAACCGGTGTCAATGTCACTTCACTGCCCTATAAAGATCATTTATCAGGGGCAACAGGAGTTGGAATTTCCAATTACGCCATTACCTATATTAATGGTAGCTTGAGCATTACTCAACCTCAACCTCAACCTCAACCTCAACCTCAACCTCAACCTCAACCTCAACCTCAACCTCAACCTATCCTTCAAATTTCAACGAAAAAAACATCAACCATCCCAGCGACTAACTATTCGTTTTCTTTTCATACCGTCGAGTTCATTTGTTTTGAAGAACAAATTAAATATTTATCTGAAGAGGCAATAAAAACTGAAACTGCTCAACAGTTAATGTTATTGGATAGCATTAAAAATCAAGAAAACAAATTTGCTTTGCAAAATTCTGTTGATTATTTATATCAGGACTTATTAAAGGTAACTGAATCCACAATATTCAATACCTCACTTTGTTCGTCAAAATTACCGAAATCTAAATTTCATATATTTGCACGCTCTATCATAAAAGAATAAATAAGATTTTTTTGTGTATGTTTCCTGGCAAACTGTTAGAAACAATCTAACAAACGATCATAGGTGATTAGCAGTTTCGCTATAAATTTCAGTTGATCCATAAATTGATGATAAAAAAATCTAGGAAAATTAAATGCATAATGAATTACATCCAAACCCGCACGTAAGTACTCCCGGTGACCATGAGCATGAAATTTCACACAGCAAGGAAGAAGAAAAATCCTCTTTTGTGGACCCCAAAAAACTTCTATCTGTTTCTGGAAAAATAACCAATATACTATTCAACGCCCATAGTGATGTTGATGGACTTCTTTTGGACAACGAACATCAAGTCCATTTTCCTCCCCATAACTGGGTAGAGCTCTGTAAATCTGTAAAGATTGAGCAAAAAATCATTGCCCAAGGCATCAAGTCAAAGACAGTAGATTTACTTTTTGCAAACTCAATCACACTGGAAAACGGAACAATCTTAAAGATCGAGCCACCCCAGAAGAAGAAATAGGCCAACGACTCTAACTACAACTTAGACTTCAGGATTGATCTTTAATCTAAGCGAAAAAAAACAAACGTTATGAAGCTTAAGATAATATAGGCAATAATGAATTTGAATTGTTAAATTCAGTAATTGCATTTTCAATTACTGATCTATCAATAATTCCGCTTGGATTTTGGGTGCTCGCTAAACATGCAATAAAGGGCTGATACCTCTCCAAACTTTTGTTGTAAAGTCGTTTAAGCTCCTCTATGGGCTCTTCATGATCATCAACCCGAAGGCTCAATTGCGGATAGGGTTGGTCATTATGAATTAGAACTGCTGCTGACTGTTTACCTCTCTTATCACCACCAACGCTTTCACCAGCGCTCATAGCAAGGATAAGCCTTTTAGCAAGAGGGAGTCCTTCTGATTCCTGAAAAACCTCTAACGTGCGTTCTAATACGACCGCACCTGCTAACATGTTTCCAGCAAGACTGATGTTTGGAACGCTTATATGTCCACACCAATCAACACATTCATCACCCGTAAATGCATAGCTTTCACCGTTTGCCGTCAGCACATGCAGTTGTCGTTGTTCTCGTCCAATATCATTACTTAAAAGTTTTTGAACAACATTTTCTGCGTCGATACCTTGGTTGATTAATTCAAGCCCCTGAGTCCCGTAAAGGGGATTCATCAATGCCTGAGTAGATAAGCAGCCCATTAATGGGCTAACATGGATACTAAGTGACCCTACTGCAAAAAAACGACTTGCAATCGCAATTCCAAATGTTCCGTTCGAATCCTTAGCTAGTATGGACCACGTCATATATTCACCTGATTGGAAAGTTGAATTTTACGATGACTATAAATGCTAGCAAGTTGAGTCTCTACGTAAGCTGCAATTTTAAGCAACTCATCATCCCTACCCCAATCACTCACCAACTGAATACCAAGGGGTAGTCCATTAGAAGACCATCCAGCAGGTAATGTAATAGCCGGAGACCCCAGCAAAGTAAAGGGAGTACAAAACACAGCGTTGCCAGTGTCATTCAAACCGTGAGGTGCCTCTCCTGTTGCGGGCATCGTTAACAAAGCGTCAAAACCTTTCATAAATATGGAGAACTCTGCGATCAACTCTTGCTGAATACGCCGTGCCTTTACGTAATCAACCATCGTTATATTTAAACCTTTTAGAACTAGTGCTTGGGTGACAGCCGAAATCTTTGAAGGATTTTCTTTAGCTAGTGATTCATTAATTTGTCCTGCCTCAGCATACTGTATGAGTTCCGCAGTTGCCCAAATTGAATCAAATGGTTCAGGTAGCTCAACTTCTCGAACATGTGCTCCAGAGTCATTTAATAACTCAGCAACCTTATCCATAAGGAGTTGCTGCTCTGTACTTACCAAATTCCATTTGGAAGTTCTCAGGAATCCAATTTTCAATGGTTTGCTTAGTTTGGAACTCTCCTTTGCCCAGTTACGCCAATCGGGTGAAGAAGAAATTGGTTTTGTGTTTAAGTGGGGTAAATCTAAACCATCATTATGAAAAAGTGAGGAGGCAAGATATGCAGCATCAGCAACACTTCTTGTAAAAACACCGACATGATCCAAACTCAATGCCAAAGGATACACGCCGGTTCTGGATATAGCACCGAAGCTTGGCTTGAATCCCACAACTCCGCAATAAGCTGCAGGCCGTATAACAGAGCCAAGGGTCTGCGTACCTAACGCGGCTGGCATTAGTTTAGCTGCTACCCCAGCCGCAGAGCCACTTGAGGAGCCACCTGGCGTGTATGTGTTGTTCCAGGGATTCTTTGTTTTTCCAGGAAACCTCCAAGCAAACTCAGTGGTCACCGTTTTACCTAAAATGACTCCGCCTAAGTTTTGGATTCGTTCCACAACGCTTGCAGAACTCTTAGCAACTCGACCCTTAAATGCCTCTGATCCTCTCTCAGTGTTTAGTCGCTCGGTGTCAATAATGTCTTTGACCCCAACTGGCACCCCCCAAAGGGGCAGAGTTTGAACATCTTGGTAGTCTAGTTTTGCATAGGCTTGCCGTAACTGAGCAGAATCATAGTGTGCAAAAACACCAATCACAGGTTCAACTTTATCGATTCTTTCTATGAGACTTGTAACGTAATTCTCTTTAGAAAAAGATTTTTCGACTAGAGCATAATGAGCATCAATTAAACCCAGTTCACTTAAATCGTTTTTCATTTTGTGGTTTGACTTTTAAAAGATAAAGTATTGCGATTTTCTTCTAAGACTGGTTAGTAATTTAAACCCAAATTCGCTACCAATAAATCCGAGCAAGTATTAAGCCATGGATTAATACAAAAAAATTCGATTAAAAATTTTTAATTTTCATTTTTCAGAGATCCTTTCAACTGAAACTAATACTAGATATTCCAATTCCACAGCACCAAATCTGTGCATTGATGTATGTTACCCATTAAACGTTCAAATGCGTGCGCATTTAAATCAAATTGGTGCAGCAGTATCAATGAATTCGATGATATTGAACAATTGGAGTTGGCTTGATAATTGCGCATATTGAAGGTCTAAACAACTTCATAGTCATACTTCAAATGAATCAAATTAAACAATCTAAACGTAAAAGCCTCAAACAATTAGTTGGACTTGGAGTTGGAATCAGTACAGCGAGTATTTCACAGTTAGTCAGAGCTGAAGATAAAAAATTACTTATCGGTTATTGGCCTATTGCCGCAGGTTTACCGTTTTACGCTGCATTAGAGAAGGGCTTCTTCAAAGCGGCCGGTGTTAACGTTGAGGCAGTAAAGTTTGCTAGTCCTAGCCAAGTCGTTGAGGCAATGATTGCTGGGAGGATAGATGGCTGCTCAAATGGTGTGGCAATTACAGCTTTAGCTCTGGCGGATGCACAATCGCCAGGTAGCATCAAATTTACATGTGTGAACTTTGCAAATGATAAGTACGTACTTGACGAAATTATTGTTCCTATCAATTCATCCGTAAAGGAAATCTCAGAACTATCTGGAAAAAAGGTAGCATGCGGACCTGGGATTAATAATGTCATTTTGGCTAAGGCTATTCTGCAAGGTGCGGGTGCTAAAGATGCAAAGGTAACGGAGCTCCCATTTGCACAAATTCTTCCTGCAATCGCAGCCGGACAAGTAGACGCAGCCTACATCTTAGAGCCAACTGGGGTGATTGGTGCTCAACAAAAAATCTCTCGAATGCTTGCCTCAGGGGTCGTTACAAAATACGTACTCGGAGATAACTTGCCCTGGATAGGCGGTGCAGCCGCTTTAACATCTACAACACTTAAAGAAAAGGCTGCCCTTATACCAAAATACCTCAGCGCGTATTCTGAGGGCGTAGCGTATGTTCGCAAAGAAGGAGCGAAAGCCAACCAATATTTAGCTGGCTATACAGCAATAGAGGGAGAATTAGCAAAGTCAGTGCCTCTTAGTGGCTACATCGATCACTCCGAGGTAAAGCCTGGTGACATGCGTGCATTACAAAAACTTTTTGATGTTTTCACGGAGAGAAAAGTTTTTGAAAATCAAGTTTTGGCGCTACCCTTATTTTACAAAAAAACTTAATGTCAATTCCTTAAGTTTTAGAGGTGAAAGAAACTCGAATTTCAAAAATTTGACTTCTTTCTTTTCTGAATTTTCCCTGCTCTTTATTAACAAACTTTTAATATGCGTTTTAAATGGACAATTCGTCTACTACCTCTGGTAGGACCGGTGATCCTATATATACTTTGGGCGACCGCAGTATCCGCTAAGTGGGTATCTGCTGCATTGCTGCCCTCTCCACTGACAACTATTGTCTATACGGGTCATGTGTTTGTGAGCGGTGCAATTTGGGGAGACTTATGGTCAACCGTACAGAGAACCTTGTATGCCTTCGCTTGTGCAAGTCTCGTGGGTGTTCCTTTAGGAGTCTTACTTGGGAGCTCTCCCCCTATTTATAAGAGCGTTGAATTTTTGATTGATTTTTTCCGCTCAACCCCATCATCGGCAATGATCCCCCTATTTATGTTGATATTTGGAATTACCGATATCAACAAAATAGCTATTGCAGCTTTTTCAGCTGTACTTGTCATTATTTTTAACAGTGCATACGGTGTAATGAACGCAAAGAAAACAAGAGTTATGGCAGCAAAAACAATGGGGGTCAGCCGTTTCCATATCTTTAAAGATGTGCTTTTGATGGAGAGCTTGCTCCAAACCTTTATCGGCCTAAGGACGGGCATCTCACTCGCACTGGTCATCGTGATCGTGGCGGAAATGTTTATCGGATCGGAGAGCGGTCTTGGGCACAGAATTATTGATGCCCAACAAGTATTCAATATCAAAGACATGTACAGCTCCATATTGATAACAGGTGCCCTTGGATACGTAATGAATTTAATTTTTATGTTTGTAGAAAACCGTCTCATCCACTGGGGCGGGAAGGTATAACGATGTCAAATATTAATATTCATGCCCCCACCTCAAGCCCCACTTCAAGTTTGGCTTCGAATCCTTTGACCAGCCCTCGTAAGACGCATGTCTTGATTGACAATTTAAACAAGTCTTTTTCCGGATTACCTTTATATATAGACTTCAATCTAAAAATATCAAGAGGTGACATAGTCTCTATTTTTGGACCTAATGGCTGCGGCAAATCCACCCTGATCAACATGATTGCAGGACTTACGGAAATTGATACTGGTCAAATATTATTTGATGGAAAAACTCTTACTGAAACCAAAATTGGATATGTATTTCAAAACTACAGGGATGCATTATTTCCTTGGATGAACGCCTGGAGCAACATTGCATACCCTCTAAAGAGATCTGGCATGAGCGCATCCCAAGTAAAGGACAGAGTAGAGGCACTTATAGATTTATTTGAAATCAAATTCAACCTTAAACAGTACCCCTATGAGCTATCAGGTGGGCAACAGCAAACCATCTCAATCATGCGGGCTCTAGCAACCGATCCAGAGGTATTATTTTTAGATGAGCCTTTTTCTGCACTCGATTTCGAGATGACCTTGTTTATAAGAGAAAAACTGCAAGAAGCCAATCTCAAAACAGGTGTGACGATGCTAATCGTCTCACATGACTTGGAGGACGCGGTATTTTTGGCAGATAAGATACTACTTCTAACACGCCGACCAACAAGGATTGCTGCAATGTTAGATTTTGATCTTGAAAGACCCAGAAAAGCTGAATCTGTCAGTGATCCCAAATTCATCAAAGTAAAAGCAAAGGCTCTTGAGATATTTCAAAATGAGATGAGAGCGTAGATAAGGCAAAGCCATTTGCCCATTTATTTGGATAAAGGCTTTGCTGTTTATCGCTCTTATGCAGTAGCAGTTTCTTTGACTTCCCTACTGAGCGCAATCGTTGGTGCCGGTGTACGAATTAAATAATCAAATGCACTAAGTGCTGCCTTAGAGCCCTCCCCTGCAGCAATCACGATTTGCTTGTAGGGAACAGTTGTAACGTCCCCTGCAGCAAAAACGCCCTCTATATTGGTGTGGCATTTAGCATCGATCACGATCTCACCAAACTTGCTAAGCTCAATCGTACCTTTTAAGAACTCAGTGTTAGGGATCAAGCCAATTTGTACAAAGACACCGGCTAATTCAACTGAATGTTCAGTATTTGTTTTTCTGTCCTTAAACCGCATTCCGTTGACAATTTTGCCGTCACCAGTTATCTCTGTAGTTTGAGCGCTGACGTGAATAGTTACATTACCAAGACTCTTGAGTTTGTTAACAAGAACCGCGTCTGCTTTTAATTCATCGGCGTATTCAAAGAGTGTTACATGCTCCACCACACCTGCTAAATCAATTGCAGCCTCAACACCTGAGTTACCACCACCAATCACTGCGACTCGCTTGCCCTTAAAAAGCGGTCCATCACAATGAGGACAATACGCGACCCCCTTGTTTTTGTATTCTTGTTCACCGGGGACATTAACATTTTTCCAGCGAGCTCCGGTTGAAAGAATAACTGTACGAGCATTAAGCATTCCACCGTTGTCCATTTGAACTTGAACAAAGTCGCCGCTTTTATTTGGAGGTATGAGCCTTGAGACGCGTTGCATATTCATAATATCAACACCGTAGTGACGAACCTGTGCCTCCAATGCTGCAGCGAACTTGGGACCATCGGTCTCCAAAACAGAGATGTAGTTCTCAATTGCCATAGTGTCATTGGTTTGACCACCAAAACGTTCAGCCGCGACTCCGACCCTGATGCCTTTGCGGGCCGCATAAACCGCTGCGGCTGCTCCCGCGGGCCCACCACCTACGATTAAAACATCAAAGGGCTCTTTCGCGTTTAGCTTAATAGCATCTCGCTCTGCCGATTTGGTATCGAGTTTTCCAATGATCTCCTCCAAACTCATGCGACCTGATCCAAACACCTGGTCGTTCAAGTACACCATAGGTACTGCCATGACCTGTCGCTCGTCGACCTCTGCTTGGTTGAGAGCACCATCAACGATGGTCGTTTGAATATTCGGGTTGTAAATTGACATCAAAGTGGCAGCCTGAACCACATCTGGACAGTTGTGGCAAGACAAGGACATGTAAACCTCAAACTTCATCTTTGAGTCTAAGGCTTTGATCTGCTCTAAAACCTCTGGCTCAACTTTGGGGGGGTGACCACCAGTCCAAAGTAACGCTAATACCAGCGAGGTGAACTCGTGTCCCATTGGAATTGCTGCAAAACGAACGCCTGTGCTTTGACCTTCCTTAGCAATTACAAAGGAGGGTTTTCTTGCATCATTTCCTGACTCATCAAGAGTTACTTTGTCGGAGAGTTCTGTGATTTCAACCAATAACTCCCGGAGTTCAGCACTCTTCTCACTTGAATCTAATGTCGCTATGAGACGAATAGGTGCGCGTAAATTTTGAAGATACGCTTGCAACTGAGTTTTCATTTGGGTTTCTAACATGGCTTTTCCTTGAAAGTATGAGGTACTAAATAATCAATGCAACAATACAAAGTTGATTTCCGAGCAAAGGGGCTCCCATGTGAGGAACCCCTTTGAGCAGAAGGACTGCTTAGATTTTGCCGACTAAATCTAATGAAGGTGTCAATGTCTTAGCACCTTCGTTCCACTTAGCAGGGCAAACTTCTCCAGGATGCTTAGCAACGTACTGGGCAGCTTTGAGTTTACGAAGTGTCTCTTTAACGTCCCTAGCGATAGAGTTGTCATGAACTTCAGCTGTCTTGATCTCGCCTTCAGGATTGATGATGAAAGTTCCGCGAAGTGCCAAACCTTCCTCTTCAATGTGAACACCAAAAGCGCGTGTCAATTGGTGTGTTGGGTCCCCAATGAGTGGGAATTTAGCTTTACCTACAGCTGGTGAAGTCTCATGCCAAACTTTGTGTGAGAACTGAGTGTCTGTAGTAATGATGTAGACCTCTGAGCCTACTTTTTGGAATTCAGCGTAGTTGTCTGCTGCATCTTCAACTTCTGTTGGGCAGTTGAAGGTGAAAGCTGCTGGCATGAAAATCAAAACTGACCATTTACCTGTGAAGCTAGCTTCTGTGACTTCAATGAACTTGCCGTTATGGAAAGCGTTCGCTTTGAAAGGTTGAACTTTGGTGTTGATGATTGACATTTTTGGGTTCCTTTGTTTTGGTTGGTTGATAAATAAAAACTATTGAATGAGCACCGCCCATTGATCGTTATTATATCCAGGGGCGTGCAGATGCCCAATTGATTGTTTCAATGACCGTCATTGCCTATGACTAATAAGGCATAGTCGGCAAATGACGAATCGCCCTAAAAAAGCGCACTAAAGTACAACAAAAAACTGAAATAAATGAGCCCAGCAATCTTAGAACACCAAATAAGTATCTGATGCTAGGAGTAAATGATGATGTCACAATTCAAATGGTAAATCTAAAAGATCTTAAAGAAGCATTTGACCGATATGATTCATTAGGCTGGCTGAGGTCGATATGACCTTTCAACCGGTTCGTTTGCATTAGAACATAAACCCTCATACCAGGGCCTTTGCTTTCGGGCGACTTTGGGTTTGACGTTGCGCTTGAAGCCCTCAGAGATGCTTGGGCCCAAAAGAAGGTCACGATGGACGAACTATGGCAAGCTGCTGAACATTGCCGTGTTGCCAACGTGATGCGCCCCTACACGGAGAGCTTGGTATGAAGGTGAAGAACATTGGCGCATCTGTTCGAGCGAGGATCAACAACAAACCCAAAGAATCTCGGTTTTTAGATTAATGAAAGTGAATTCAGTTCAGCTCAGCTCTCTTGCTGTAATTTGGTACTTAAATGTATCTGGCGAGTAGGAGTCAAACCTGCCCTCACTATTTTCTGCGATTGGGTACATCAAGAAGCCAAGCTTTGCACCCTGGCTTTTTGGTAATTTAACATCATGAGCACTGTTCCAAGCGAGCCAGTTGCCCTCCCAGCCGCCAAATAGGGTTTGGTATACGGGCTTAACAACAGGATTTACAGTGGTTTTGATCCATTCAGGGGTCTCTTGGCGCATGACTTTAGCAACATCTGCTGGGTCCATAGCCACCCAGCCCCGCTTTTGCAAATAAACCTCTGCTCGGCAGTGTTGCGCCCCTTTGAGACTGCTTGGGTTGCCTGATAACTCCTTGTAACCAAATACGGAAGGCACTAGTCTTATTCCGTATAAATCCCGAGCTGGAACTTTGAGCGCGCGGCACATTCCAACAAATAGTGCATTGATATCTGCACACTTGCCCCCGAGATTGCCCGTCTCAAGCATTAACTTGATATCGCCTTCACCGCAACCACGAACCTTAGGCTCTCTCCATGCATTATTAACGACCCAGTCATAAATTGCTCTAACTTTTAACTCCTCTGAGTGAACACCTTTGGTGATCTGTAAAGCAGTTTTAAGAACAATACCATCGGTCGGTAAAAGTTCAGTCGAGCGGGTGAAATATGCCAAGTTATCAGCTGGCTCATGCACAAAAGAATCTAAAGAATTAGCAGTTAAGTCCTGACGATTTTGTGTTCTGACGGTACTGGTGAGTTCAACTACGCCCTTTGAATTTCCAGCCTTAAATTCTGTCAAAAGCATTTTGACGCCCTGCCCTCCATCTGAGGTCATCAGGGAATCTCCATTGCTTGAGAAACTATTATCTAATGATGTTTGCCAAGAAGAGTTAACACAAGGTACTGGTAACCATACGCGGGTA